>Ga0307474_10000024_pt1 | contig 125948 bp, 103 predicted proteins | sample atmos_gasesECM1C_2_FD_203312 | JGI IMG/M metagenome (GOLD analysis project Ga0307474, IMG submission 203312) | Hardwood forest soil microbial communities from Morgan-Monroe State Forest, Indiana, United States - atmos_gasesECM1C_05 | ecosystem: Environmental > Terrestrial > Soil > Temperate...
CCCGAGATCGAGAAAATATCTTCAATCGGCATCAGGAAAGGCTTATCCAGTTCGCGCGCCGGCTGCGGAATGCTCTTGTCCACCGCCTCCATCAGCGCGTCCACTTGCTTCTCCCACTTCGCTTCGCCGTTGAGCGCGCCCAGCGCCGACAGCCGAATCACCGGTACGTCGTCGCCGGGAAATTTGTAGCTCTTCAGCAACTCGCGCACTTCGAGCTCGACCAGATCCAGCAACTCGGGATCGTCAACCGCATCGCACTTGTTCAGCGCGACCACGATGTAAGGCACACCGACCTGCCGCGCCAACAACACGTGCTCGCGCGTCTGCGGCATGGGACCATCGGTCGCAGCGACAACTAAGATCGCGCCATCCATCTGCGCCGCGCCCGTGATCATGTTCTTGATGTAGTCCGCGTGCCCCGGGCAATCCACGTGCGCATAGTGCCGGTTTGCGGTTTCGTACTCGACGTGCGCAGTCGCGATGGTGATGCCGCGGGCTTTTTCTTCGGGCGCGTTATCGATCGAGTCAAACGACCGGAACACGATCTTCGGGTTGTGCTTCTGCAACACCTTGGTGATGGCCGCCGTCAACGTGGTCTTGCCATGGTCAATGTGACCAATCGTCCCCACGTTGCAGTGCGGCTTATTGCGATCAAATTTCTCTTTCGCCATTTTCTTTCTAGCTCCGTACTGTTGTCTTCTATCTCTTTACCGTCCCCTGCACCCGGGCGATGATCTCTTCCGACACCGAGCGCGGGGCTTCTTCATAGCGTGCGAAGTGCATCGAGTACTCGGCGCGACCTTGCGTGCTCGAACGCATATGCGTGGCATAGCCAAACATCTCCGCCAGCGGCACGATCGCCTTGATCACCTGCGAGCCGGCACGATGCTCCATCCCCTCGATGCGTCCGCGGCGCGAACTCAGATCGCCCATAATCACGCCCGCGTAATCTTCTGGCGTCACTACTTCGACCGACATTACTGGTTCGAGCAACACCGGCGAAGCCTTGCGAGCGGCTTCCTTGAAGGCCATCGAACCGGCAATCTTAAACGCCATTTCGTTCGAATCGACGTCGTGATAGCTGCCGTCGTAAAGCGTTGCCTTTACATCGACCATCTCGTAGCCAGCGAGGACGCCGCCCTCCATCGCTTCGCGAATGCCCTGATCGATTGGCTTGATGAATTCCTTGGGCACGGAACCGCCAACGATATCGTTGACGAATTCGTAGCCCTTGCCCGGTTCTTGCGGCTCAATGCGAATCTTGGCATGACCATATTGTCCGCGACCACCGGTCTGGCGAATGTACTTACCCTCGGCTTCCGCTTTCTTGCGGATGGTTTCGCGATAGGCTACCTGGGGCTTGCCAACGTTCGCCTCAACCTTGTACTCGCGCATCATGCGATCGACGATGATCTCGAGATGCAACTCGCCCATACCGCTGATGATGGTCTGTCCACTGTCAGGGTCGGTGTGAACTTTGAAGGTTGGGTCTTCCTGGGCAAGACGGCCGAGCGCCATGCCCATCTTTTCCTGGTCGGCTTTGGTCTTGGGTTCAACGGCGACTGAGATCACGGGAACCGCAAACTCAATCGACTCCAGCGTAATGGGATGCGCTTCGTCGCAAATTGTGTCGCCCGTGCTTACGTTCTTTAAGCCTACCGCCGCGCAGATGTCGCCTGCCAGAATTTCGCTAATATCTTCGCGTTTGTTAGCGTGCATCTTCAGCAGGCGGCCAATACGCTCAGTCCTTCGTCGTCCCGCGCACAGTACCGAGTCTCCAGACTTCACCTGTCCGGAATAAACACGAATGAAAGTCAGTTGGCCAACGAACGGATCAGCCATGATCTTAAAGGCCAGGGCGGAGAACGGCTCTTTATCGTCCGGATGACGCGTGATGATTTCCCCGTTGTCTGGATTCGTGCCCTTCACTTCACCGGCATCAAGCGGAGAAGGCAGGTAATCCACGACCGCATCGAGCAGCGGCTGCACGCCTTTGTTTTTGAATGCAGTACCGACTACCACCGGAAACAATTTCAGATCAATCGTGGACTTGCGCAGCGACGCACGCAATTCCTCAGGCGAGATAGCTTCGCCCTCGAGAAACTTGTGTAAGATCTCGTCGTCGTTTTCCGCCACGGTTTCCACCAGTTGAGTGTGGAAAGCTTCAGCTTTCTTCTGAAGCTCGGGGGGAATCGCCCCAGTGACATATTCCGCGCCGATGGTGTCGTCCTGCCAGATAATCGACTTCATTTCGATCAGGTCGACCACGCCTTTAAACTTGTCTTCCTGACCAATGGGAATTTGTATTGCGATCGGCTTGGCATTGAGACGCTTGCGGATCGTATCGACGGCATGCTCGAAGTCCGCGCCCATCTTGTCGATCTTATTAATGAAGCAAATGCGCGGGACGCCGTACTTATCGGCCTGACGCCAGACTTTTTCTGACTGCGGCTGCACGCCGTGAACTGCGTCAAACACAGCAACCGCGCCATCGAGCACGCGCAGTGAGCGTTCGACTTCGGCTGTGAAATCCACGTGGCCGGGGGTATCGATAATGTTGATGCGGACATCGCGCCAGAAACATGTGGTCGCAGCGGAGGTGATAGTAATGCCCCGCTCCTGCTCCTGCTCCATCCAGTCCATGGTGGCTGTACCTTCGTGGACCTCTCCGATGCGGTGCGTCTTTCCTGTGTAGAAAAGGATGCGCTCCGTCGTCGTGGTCTTACCGGCATCGATGTGGGCCATAATGCCGATGTTCCTGCACCGTTCTAATGGGACTGTTCTGGGCACGACTTTATTTCTTCTTTCTGGGGCTCCGAAGAAACATAGCAAGCTACGTTTCTACAATTTCTGTAGAGACATTGCCTGCAATGTCTCGGGTTCCTACCACCGGTAATGCGCGAAGGCCTTATTGGCCTCGGCCATACGGTGAACGTCTTCCTTTTTCTTGATGGCCGCGCCCTTGCCGTTCGCGGCATCCAGCAATTCGTTGCTCAACTTGTCGATCATGCCTTTCTCACCGCGTCCGCGGGAGTAGGTAATCAGCCAGCGAATCGCCAGCGAGGTGCGGCGGTCGGCGTTGACCTCCACCGGCACCTGGTAGTTGGCGCCACCTACGCGGCGGGTCTTAACCTCGAGCAGCGGCTTGGCATTTTCGACAGCTTTCGTGAACAACTTCAGAGCTTCGTCGCCGCCGCCTTTCGCCTGGAGGCGCGTCAAGGCTTCATAAAAAATGCCTTCCGCCGTGCTCTTCTTGCCCTGCCACATCATCGAGTTGACAAACTTCGTCACCAGATCCGAACCGTAAACCGGATCGGCTTCCACTGTCCGCTTGGGCGTATGTCCTTTTCTTGGCATTCAGTTCCTGCTCCTAAACTCTTGCTACTTGTCGTCTTGCCAACGACCAACGACGAATGACGAACGACCTCTTACGCTTTCGGGCGCTTGGCGCCATACTTCGAACGGCTTTGCTTGCGGCCTGCGACCCCTACCGCATCGAGCGTTCCTCGAACCACGTGATAGCGCACGCCCGGCAGATCCTTCACGCGGCCGCCGCGAATCAGTACGATCGAGTGCTCCTGCAGATTGTGGCCGACGCCGGGAATATAAGTTGTGACCTCGATGCCATTGGTCAAGCGAACGCGAGCAACCTTGCGCAGCGCGGAGTTCGGCTTCTTCGGCGTTTGCGTATACACACGGGTACAAACACCGCGTTTTTGCGGACACCCCTGCAACGCCGGACTCGCCGTCTTATACCGCGGACGCTTTCGGCCATCACGTACTAATTGATTGAACGTAGGCACTCTTTGCTACTCCTTCGGCAACGCCTGTTCGCACGCCAATCAGGCGCATCGACGCGTAGGCGCCGCTGACTTTCCCTTGTTAGGGTCTGGCTGGCGATGCGCCAACCATGCTTCTCACCGCGCACAACCCCAGTGAGAGATTTTCAGATTCCCGTTCAGACTGAACAGCGACGACGGTGGCCTCAAGCCCGAACCTCGGGAGGTGCTCCGTTTCGTCAGCTTTGCCCCACATAGCCTCCCAACAGGCGGAAGGTGCGCGCAGGGCATTTCAGCGAGGGCATCTTCGAAATTGCTTTCGGAGATGTATATCTATGCGGCGTAACTGCCAGCTTGGAAGCTTTCGCGCACGCAAACAGGCAACGAACAGATCCACAGCCTACAGGCAAGCCAATTTGAACTCGCGGAACCTTTCAAATATAGCAACACTCTTCACACATCGTCAACCATGGTTTGCTGCATCCCATGAATGAAGCGTAAGTGCGTCGTGACATCCCTCACGTAGTTGCGGGGATTTTGTCAGACGCCCGCAATGCCGCTCAACTTGCTGAAACAACTCGCAGCCTCTACACTGGAAAACTTCCAGAGCGAATACACTACGAGCGAATACATTACTTAAGAAATGTGCTCGCCACATGGGCGACCATGAGGGCGGGGAGGGTGCATGGGCAGTTCCGGCTTTCTGAGGGTGGCGGTTGCTCTTTCCATTTTGTTTCTAATAGCCGGGCTTGGCGGATGCAGCAGCAGCAGTCCCGTCCATACGACAACTTTTCCCGTCCCGGCCAGAATTACCATCAGCCCCACCCCGAACCTATCGATGGAGATCGGTACAAACCAAGCCTTTACCGCAAGCGTTTTCAATTCTGCCAACGGGGCAATCACCGAACCTGTGACCTACCAGTCCAGTAACAGTGCTGTGGTCACCGTCGCCGCCAACGGTCTCGCCTGCGCCGGCAGTTGGGATTCGTTAAGCAACCCACAAATATGTACGCCTGGTCCAGTGGGCGTGGCCCAGGTCGCGGCAAACGCCATGGGCGTGAGCAGCGCTCCGACGACAGTCTACGTTCATCAGCATGTCGACAAAGTCACAGTGCAATTGTTCCTGCTGCCGAATCAACAGCCACCACCGAATCCCTGCTATTCCGTTAGTCAAACCGCCAATTACCAGGCGACCGCATACAGCCATGGCGTAGACATTACTTCCACCGTCGGGGTCTTCACCTGGCAAACTCTGGCCCCCAATGTGGTAGCGCTGAATCCCTCTGTTCCTGCACTGCTTCCCGGACAGGTACAGGTGACCGCCAAGGTTCCCGGCCTTACTTCCCTCTTCGCCTCTATCGGCAACGTCAATAGTGTCCCGATATATTTCACCACTTGCCCGGTAGAATCGATTCAGCTCGCGGTCACATCCTCGACCAGCACTTCAAAAACGATCACTCCGACGGTCATCGATTCTGTGGGCACGTCGATCGCTGGAGTTCCACTGACCTGGAGTTCTTCCGAGCCTTCGTCGATCAGCGTGAGCAGCGCTGGGGGCGCAACCGCAGCCGCGACCGGAGGCGGCGCGACCATCATCGCCTCTTGCACGCCGCCCACCTGCAATACCGGATTCAATACCGGTCTGTCCCACTCGCTGCCGATCTATCCAGAGAATGTCGTAAGCATGTTTGTACCCCACACCGGCACGGAAAGCGCCACGCTGTATGTCAGCACCACGAGTTGCGGCACAACCGATAGCTGCTTCAGCACGATCGTTCCCATCACTGTGCCCGCGAACACGGTGGGGAACTCCATTACCTTGCCAGCTACTCCAAACTCGTTGGTCTTTAATGGGCAAGGGACCAAGGCTTACCTGGGAACCAATTCCGGACTCCTGGGCAGCGTGGGTCTCGCGGTACTGGATTCCACGTCGAATTCCGCCAGTGAGTTTAAGTCGGTGCCTGGCAAAGTACTAGCCGTTTCTCCAGACGGAACCAAGGTCATTATTTCGGATACCACAGACGCCCCCAACGAAGTATTTGTTTTCGACACGGCCACGAACACCAGCCCCACCTTTCAGATCACGGGAGCAACCGCTGCCGACTTCTCGCCGGACAGCCTCAAGGCTTACATCGTGGCGGGCAGTACTCTGTATGTCTATTCAAAGATCGATGGACTGCAAACCATTGCTCTCGCCGCTCCCGCCAACGACGTAAGTTTTCTCTCTGAGGGAGCTTTTGCCTACGTGGCCGGGGGTGAATCTGGAAAAGTGACGGTCTGGAGAACCTGCGACAACGGAAGCGCCGACGTAATCCCCCAGATCGGACAGTTGCCGGCTGTGCCAACCTTCATCCAGACCCTGCCGGGCGCGGCTAAATTGTTGCCGCCAGACTCTCCCAACACGTTCCACCTGTTGGCGCTAGCTCCTCCCGACATCGACATCATCCCCGTGAATACGACGCCATCCGGCTGTACACCCCCGGTGGCGGACGGGCCCGTTGCCTCTTTCGATCTCGGTCGGGGCAGCTTTGTTGCCCAGCAATTGATCATCTCGCAGGACGGTTCGACCGCTTACGTGCTCGCCTCGAATCTAAGCACCATCCTGGTATTCAATATTCCCGGTCAGACTTCATCGGCGATTGCCCTGGTCGGAAATCCCAGGCCGCTCAGCGCCACGCTCACGCCGGACGGCACTCTGCTCTACGTCGGCGCCAGCGACGGCACGGTGCACGCGGTCAGCACCGTAGCCGGGGGTGACATTCAGCAGATCGCCTTCCCGCAAGGCCTGTGCCAGAACTCAGTGGGGCAGCCATTTCCCATCACCTGTAATCCGGATTTGGTTGCGGTGAAGCCGTAGGCGAACGGTCGTTGGTCGTTGGTCATTCGTCGTTTGGTCAGAGCGCCCCAGGAGAGGGGCGGAAATTCGGACGTTCTTGGCGGACGGCGGACGACCAAAGAGCAACGGCAAACGACCTTGTTACGCCTTCGTCTTTTCCAGTTCCCGTCCTACGCTATCCAGCACACCATTGATGAATTGAACCGACTCGGGACTGGAAAACTTGCGCGCAATCTCGAGCGCCTCATTAATGACAACGGCGTGAGGAGTGGAAGGAAATCCCATAAACTCCGCGACCGCAGAGCGTAGGACGTTGCGATCGACGGTCGCCATGCGATCCATGCGCCAGTGCTCGGCGTGGCGTTCGATCAAGCTATCGATCTCCGCGGTCCGGTCGGTGGCGGTCCGGAAAAGGTCTTCAGCGAAGCCACGAACATCTTTCTGGGTGGAATCATGTTCGCTCCAGAAGGTGCGGCGAACCTCGTCGGGCGTTTGCTGCCCCATGTCCGCTTGAAACAACATTTGCAGAACAAACTCGCGTGATTTTCGACGGGTACCCATAGGGAGCTGTCAGATTTAAGTTTACAGGAGATCAGAAGAGGTATCAGCGGTTGCGTTTTTTCAAGCGAATGCCGGGCTTGGATTTCCGGATTTTGCTGAAAGCTGAAGACTGAGAGCTGATAGCTTTCTTTCCAGCACCTTTGCCAGCGACCAACGACGAACGACCAACGACGGCTTTCGTAAGATTCGCCATCTCTACCGCCGCCAGCGCGGCTTCGAAGCCTTTGTTTCCCATCTTAAGGCCGGCGCGGTCAATGGCCTGTTCCAGGGTCTCGCAGGTAAGCACACCAAAAGCGTGGGGCACCCCGGTCTCCTGCGCGGACTGCCCAATGCCCCTCGTGACTTCATTCACGATAACATCGTAGTGCGCAGTGTCGCCGCGCAGCAGGCAACCGAGGCAAATGATGGCGTTGTATTTCTTGGTTTGGGCTAGCGTGCGAGCGGCGGAGGGAATTTCGAACGCGCCCGGAACACGGACGATTTCGATATCTTTACGTGCTGCGCCACAGCGAAGCAGGCCATCCATGGTGCCCTGAAGAAGCCGTTCCGTAATGAACGAATTGAACCTGCTCATCACGATCGCGAAGCGTCTCCTCTTCCCATTCAGTTTGCCTTCAAGGACAGGCAAGGGCCGGTCGGGTTGTTCATACACACTTATCGTGATTTCACCGGGCAGTTCAACCGCGAACTTTCGTTCGACCTTAGGCAATGTGTCACTCAATACTTTCAAGTTCATCTTGTTCGCGACGTCGAGTACTACATCCGGGTTCGAGACTTCGATTGCGAGCTGCTTACAGAAACCGGTTGAGTGATCTGACCGAATGGCGGACTCGTTCGGCCGAGACTCCCTGATCGTGAAGGCACCTTGAGCAGCCATAAAAATTGCGTATCTGGCGTGCAAGACGAAATCGAAACCAACAGATCGGAAAAAATGAATCACAAGGCGGTAGTCGTCAGGGTTGAGGACATACGAACCGACATGGACCGATTTCAGCATGCTTTATGCAAACCGCGTCTTGGCGGCCCTGCGGTCGGACGCGGCAGATTTTTCCCGGGACAGAGTATAGTCAGCCTGACAACGCAAACCAGCAGCCCATAGTTGTTTTTACTTGCCCTTGAACTGCGCCGCACGCTTTTCCAGAAACGCCGTCGTGCCTTCCTTCTTGTCTTCCGAAGCGCAAGCCACACCGAACAGTACGGCTTCCAAATACAATCCTTCCGCCAAGGTCATCTCCATTCCTTTGTTCACCGCCTCCATCGCGTATTGAACCGCCAGTGGAGCATTGGCGATGATCTTCTGCGCAATCGCCTCGGCACGGGGAATCAGTTCTGCGGCGGAAGTGACCTCATTCACCAAACCGATGCGATGAGCCTCCTGCGCGCTGATCATTTCGCCAGCCAACACAAGCTGCATGGCGATCCCTTTTCCGACCAACCTCGGCAAACGCTGCGTACCGCCGTATCCCGGAATAATTCCCAGCTTCACCTCCGGTTGACCGAGCTTTGCGTTTTCGCTAGCCAGACGCATGGTACAGGCCATCGCGATTTCGCATCCACCGCCGAGCGCAAAACCGTTGATGCACGCAATCACCGGCTTGCCCAGATTCTCGATCAGATTCAACACGTTCTGCCCGCGATGCGTATACTCCTTGCCCGAGATCGCATCATGCTTGGCCAGTTCGGCGATGTCAGCCCCCGCAATAAACGCTTTCTCCCCGGCGCCAGTCATGATAACCACCCGGATACCGGAATCGTTCTTGATGTCATGAAAAGCCGCGCGCAGGTCTTCCATGGTGGCCATGTTGAGCGCGTTCAGTACCTTGGGCCGGTTAACCGTGACGTAAGCGATGGGGTCTTTTTTTTCGAAAAGAATGTTTTCAAAGTTCATAGCGTTATCTTTCGATTAATCGTCTAAAGCAGGCCAGAAACTCCGAAAACTGGACAATCCCATTCGCCGTCGCGCCCTGGAAATTCCTCTCAGGGCTTCGCTCCGCCGGACCGCCGAGCGCGGCTGTCCCCATGTGTTCTAGAGTTTATTCGGCTTCGGATTGTTCAAATCTGAATAATCGTAAAATCCTTTCCCCGTCTTCCTCCCATACCAGCCTGCCATTACCAGCCGTTTCAATAATGGCGGCGACGCGAACCTCCGCTCCTTGAATTCGTCATACATCACATGCGTGATGTAGTAGGTCGTATCCAGTCCGACGAAATCAAGCAGGGTGAACGGCCCCATGGGATAGCCGCAGCCCAGCTTCATGGCGTTGTCAATGTCGTCGATCGAACCTACACCTTCTTCGTAGGCGCGAATGGCGTCGAGCAGATACGGCACCAGCAGCCGGTTCACGATGAATCCGGTTTTGTCGCTGGTGCGGACCGGCACTTTGCCGAGCTGTTTTCCGAACTCGTAGGCGCTCTCGTACACTTCGCTCGCAGTAGCGATAGTGCGCACCACCTCGACCAATTTCATCAATGGCACCGGGTTGAAGAAATGCAATCCGACAAACCGTTCCGGTCGCTTGGTCGAAGTCAGCAGCTCGGTAATCGATATCGACGAAGTATTCGAGGCGAAGATGGCGTCCTTCTTCACGATGCCGTCGAGTGACGCGTACATCTTTTTCTTCTCCTCGACATTCTCGATAATGGCCTCGATCACGATGTCGCGGTCCGCCAGGTCCTGCTTGTTGGTTGTGCCCTTGAGCCGAGCGCGGATGGCGTCTTTCTGCTCGGCCGTGATGCCACCCTTCTCCGGAGGCCGCTCGGCAAATTTAGCCAGCGACTTTTCGATCCCGGCAAAGCCCTTGTCGAGAAACTTCTGCTCAACTTCGAGCACGGTCACATCAAATCCTGCGGTTGCAGCAACCTGAGCGATTCCAGAACCCATGAGCCCACAACCGAGAACACCGACTTTCTTGATTTCCATGTCCCTCCCCAATTCAGTTCACGATCCTACGCGCGGCAAATCTCTGCCGGGCAAAGCCGTAGACCGCCGTTAGAAGAAATATAGGGCCAAAGGATATCAACGGCGGCGATGAGTTCTTGCCGTGCAATACCAGCCACGTGTTGCCAATGAGAAAACTCACCCCCCAAACTAGCAGGGAGAAGTTCTGAAACCATGAACGCCACTCATCTCTCTCGCGCATCAGGAGCGCGACCGGTGCGAATGACGCACCTACCATCAGTCCGGCCATAAAACCTTCACCGAGGGTAGCGCCAGCGGTGAAGAGAATGGCGCCGCCCACATCCTCGAAAACCAACAGTGCAGGTCTCACGTCAATACCTCCTGATGACTAGGCGTATATCTGTCCGCGCTTAATTCAAACTCTCCACCACCATGGCAATTCCCTGCCCGCCGCCGATGCATGCTGTCGCCAAACCATACTTCTTTTTCCGTCGGCGCAATTCGTACAGCAGCGTAATCACCAGCCGCGTTCCGGTCGCACCCAGCGGATGCCCCAAAGCAATCGCTCCGCCGTTCACATTGACTTTGTCGCGGTCGAGGCCGAGTTCTTTCTCGACCGCCAAATATTGAGCCGCAAAAGCTTCGTTGACTTCGATCAAATCGATGTAGTCGAGCGTGAGTCCGGCTTTCTGCAAAGCGATTTTCGTCGCCGGCACAGGCCCACGCCCCATCATCTTCGGTTCGACCCCGGCGATGCCCCAGCCCACGATGCGCCCCAACGGTTTCAATCCCCGCTTGCCAGCCTCCTCGAGCGACATCACGACAACGGCGGCAGCACCATCCACGATGCCACTCGCATTCCCCGCAGTCACGGTCCCGCTCTTGCCGAATGCCGGCTTCAACTTCGCCAAACCTTCCATCGTCGTTTGGGGGCGGCGATGATCGTCTTCGTTCAATGTCTCGCCTGATGGTTCACCCTTGCGGTCTCTGAGGTGCACAGGAACCAGTTCTTCCTGCAGCCGGCCATCTTTGTACGCAGCGTCCGCCGCTTGTTGCGAGCGCAGCGCGAACTCATCCTGCGCCTGCCGCGTGATGCCCTGCTGTTCCCCGTAAAGCTCGGCGGTATTGGCCATGTACAACCCGCAATACGTGTCGAGCAGCGCGACCATGAGCGAGTCTTCCAGCTTTCCACCCGGAGCCAGAGTAAAACCATCCCGCCCGCGGATCGCGAAGGGCGCCTGCGACATAGCTTCCATGCCGCCGGCCAGCACCACGTTCGCTTCTCCCAGTTGCACCATCTGCGCGGCGTTCACGATGGATTGCATCCCTGACCCGCACAGACGATTTACCGTAAGCGCAGGCGTTTCGATGGGCAGGCCGGCTCGCAGTCCGACGTGGCGCGCGCCGTACAGTGCGTCGCCAGAGGTCTGCTGCGCATTGCCAAAAACGACGTGGTCGAAATCCTTCGGCTCGAGCCCCGCGCGCTCAATGGCACACTTCCCTGCAATGGCGCCGAGTTCCTGCGCCGTAAAGTCTTTCAGCTTGCCGCAATAACGTCCAAAGGGCGTACGCGCCCCGCTGACAATGGCAATGTCGCCTGGTTTCAACATTGGCTTCCTATTTTCAAGTTCGAGTATGAATGCATGCGATCAGAAGAGTACCGAATGGACTAACCAAACTGATTAGTTTAACAGCGTAAATAAGGAAGCGTAAACCGAGGGACTTGGGGATTCGACTAAGCCACCGCCGCCGTTGCGAACGACGCGGCCAGCGCAACGATCTTGCCCGCGCCCTCCGCGTTAGCGGTTTGCAGCGCCTGCTCAGCGCGATTAATCACTTCAGTGACGATGTCCACCGGATCGAACTCCCCGCGAATGACCGCTTCCGCGAGTCCCGCGCTGAAGTGGACGGCGTCTTGTTTCTCAGGCAGCCGTATTTGAGCCAACAATCTCTGCAACTTTTCAGCTGCCATGATGCCTTCTTTTTCCGGAGTCTCCCCCAGCACGATCGCAATCGCCGTGGTCTCGTAGCGGAATGCCAGATCGTTCTGCCGGATATTAGCGGCAAAGATCTGGCCGATTTGCTGCATCATGGCTTCCACTGCCGACTCGCCGAACTCTTTTACCATGGCGGCTTTTTCGCCAAACTGCATCAGCAGAACCGTGAGCGGAGTGCTTTGCTGAGCGTTGCGCCGGGTTTCCGCCATCAGCAAATCGAGGTACGAAGCGCGTTTCAACAGACCCGAGCGCTCGTCGGTTACCGAAAGATTCTTTACCAGACGCCGAAGCCCCGCGTTGTTGAGCGCAATGACAATCTGGTCGCTGATGGTTTTTAGCACCATCACATCGTTCGCGCCCCAGGCGTGCGGCTTACTGTCCATCAGGAGCAGGAGACCGACATGTTCCGCCCCGTCGTTGAGAGACAGAGCCAGCAGCGAAGTGACCGCCAATCGGGACAAGGCTTCACGAATCGCCTGCAGGTCCGAGCCGCTTTGCATGTCGGTTATGGTCAGCGTGCCGCCGCGTTCAATCGCCAAGTCGTGGACCGTGGTTGCGATTTTTTCCAGCGCCCGCGCCTCGGCGGGCTTGCCAGCTTCGCCGCAATACTCTTTCACGCTCGTCGTGTGCAATCCAGGCTTGCGCATGGCGATCACGCATCGGCTTACCTTCCATTGCGCGCCAATCTCTTTAGCTCCGGTCAACATCACCGCGTCCGCGTTGCTTTGCCGATAGAGTTTGCGAGTGATTTCCGCCACTCGCGCAAAGCTGCTGACGTCAGCGGCTTCGCTCGCTGGAGCTCCTCCATTTTGCGGCACCCGTGGCTCAGCCGGAACCGAAGAAGCAGGCGGCGGTGCCGGCGCAACTCCCGCATATCGCGGATTCAATCCCGCCGTCAGGTACAACTGCCGCAGATCCGTGTTTCGCTCCTCTTCGCGGGGAAACAGCTCTTGAATGCGCTGCAGGCGCTCAACCGCCTTCGAGCGCATCCCATACTGCACAAGAATCTCCGCTTGCAGCATAAGATCCTGAAGCGCCGCGGCGCCCAGCATTTTTTCCTGCCCGGAAGACGGCGTCGCAGCTACGTCGGCCATACTGGAGAAGCGCGAAGCAATCACCTTGAAACGGTTGTCGTCAATCTTTCCCCGCAACATCTCCAGGCGCTTCTGATGCCCAGACTCGTACGCATCCACTTCGGCAGCCCGATCCAGCGAATCCGCCGCTTTCGCATAGTTACCCACGCTGCAGTAAAGATCAAAAAGCTTCAGCAGAGTCTGGCAATAGTCGCTCTCTCGATTCGACGCATTGAACTGCTCGCCCATGAACTCCAGCATCTCAGGCGACGCCCGATGCCGCGACGAGATGTCCTGAATCATGGCCAGGAAAGTCCGGCGATCTCCCTTGCGGCGATGGTATTGCTCCAGCTTGCGACCCAGAGCGACCGCTTCCGCGTCCTGCTGGGCATCGATCAAAAGCCCGATGAGATTCGCAACTTCTTGTACCCGTGAAGGATTTTCCTCGAACAACTGCCAAACGATGGGCTCGGCTTCGGTCAAACGATTGGCCGCCACCAGCGCTTTTGCATACGTGTCACGCAACTCCTCGGAAGGAGGGCCCGCATTGACTTGAGCTTCCAGTATGAAAATCGCAGCACCCGATTGCGCTTGCTCCAGCAGGTTCTTGCTGTACCCCAAAGCAATCTGGGGATCGGCCGGGTCTTCCGCGTAAGCCCGTTCCATCCACTCGGCCCCGTTCCCACCCGAAGCCTGGGCTAGCTGCGCAATTTTCAGAAATGCCGCTGCGGCGGCCTTGCTGTCGCCTAGTTCGGACGAAAGCTCTCCCAGGCGCTGCAGGTTCTGCTCGCTGGAATCAAGAATGAGGATCCTCTTTAAAGCTGCGAGGGAGTCTTGCTTGCGCCCCTGTTTCGCCAGTTCTTGGAAGACACTTTCGTAGGTCTCCAATGCTTGCTTGGGGTGGGATTTCTCCAGCAATTCGCCAAAGCGCAGCTTCTGTTCCCAAGTCGGAGTCACAAAGCGAGCCAACTTCTTGTAAGTAAGGCTCGCCCGAGTGGCGTCCCCGGCCTCGATCTGGCGCTCAAACAGATCACCCAGCAGTTTGACCGCTTGCGGAATTCGTTGCAACGAAAGGCAAAGATCGGCGGCCATCTGGCATACCGTGTCGTTGCCTGGCTCGGCTGCCAGAACCTGGAGATAGTCCTCCAGTGCCTCGGCAGTTTTCCCCTTCTGGAGAAGCTTCTCAGCCCGCTCCACGCGTTTTGTGATTTCAGTCCGATCTATTCGCTTGACAGTGTCTGCCATGAGAGCTAGCGCCGCGCGGAGTAACCCATAGAAAGTCTAGGAGCAGGTTACCGGAGCGGGCAACGAAGTAACGACCAGACGCGATTACGAAGGTCATAGGCGAATAACTCTTTGGGAAATAAGAGCTTTCTGATATATGTCCCCAAATGCCTCAGGACATCGCGACGCTCGAGAATGGAACTACCCAGGAAAGCGGACTCCGCCACCAGCTCAGCGCCGGTCAAATGGCCATGGTGGCCGTCGGCGGTTCGATCGGCACCGGCTTATTGTTGGGCTCAGCCGCCGCCATCGAGATCGCCGGCCCCGCCGTGATCATAAGCTATGCCTTGGCCGGCTTCATCGCCTGGACCGTAACCATGGCCCTTGGGGAGTTGTCCAGCGCGCATCCCGGCGCCGGCTCGTTCGGTTTGTATGCGGATCTTTATCTGAACCCGTGGGCTGGATTTGTCTCCCGCACGGGATACTGGATCGCCATCTCAGTCTCGGTAGGCGCCAACCTGGTCGCCTCGGCAACCTACATGCGCTATTGGTTCCCCACGGTCCCAGCCTTGGTGTGGACAGCGGTCTTTTCGCTGGTGTTGATCGTGATCAATCTTCGCCCCGTCGGGGATTACGGCCGATTTGAATACTGGTTCGCAATGGTGAAGCTGGTAACCATTGCCATCTTCATCGTAATTGGCGGCATGTTGCTGATGGGCGGGCGCGTTCCTGTGCAATATACGTCCCACGGAGGCTTCTTTCCCCGAGGCGCGGTAGCGCCATTACTGGCCATGACATTCGCGTTGTACACCTTTGGGGGAATTGAAATCGTGGCCATCACCACCGGCGAATCGCGCACTACCGCCGAGATTCCCCGCGCCGTGAAGCTCACCTTCGCGACCCTTGCCGTCGTGTATCTGGGCGCGATCGTGGTCCTCGTCGGAGTGATGCCCTGGAATCGAGCCTGGGTTACGGAAAGCCCGTTTGTCACTGTGTTCCGCGCCGTAGGAATTCCGGCCGCTACAAGCCTAATGAGTTTCGTAATCCTCACCGCCGCCCTTTCGGGTGCCAACGCCAACCTGTACTCTGCCTCCCGCATGCTGTTCTCGCTGGCGCGGGGCGGATGGGCCTCTGCGGCGCTGGGCCGACTGAATGCAGCAGGATCGCCAAAGCTGGCCTTAATAGCCTCCTCCTACGGAATCGCAGTGGCGGTGATTCTGCAAACATGGGCGGCCAAAAACGCCTTCGTTTACATCCTCACCGGCGCATTGTTTGGCCTGATGCTTTCCTGGCTAGTTTCGCTCGCGGCTCATATTTCTTTCCGCAAGCGGATGAGTTCTACCCAAGTAACCGCGCTACCCATGCGTTCACCCCTCGGAGCTTTGGGATCCATCCTGGGACTTACGCTGGTAAGCGCGGCCATCCTGAAAACCTGGTGGGACTCGCGGGTCAGTCTGCTTAGCGGTGTGTCCACGCTATTGATACTCACCGCCGCCTATATGTTGCTGAGATCAGGCAAGGGAACGATGCGAAAAACGCAGAGCGTTCCCCGAGCGATGGACACGTAGCCCCGGACGCCCTCGTCCGGACCGCTAGCAAAGCTCGGCAGGATTCGGCAGTACAATATCCCCATGACTGACGAACTCCTTCGCTACCGCTCCGAGTTCCCCATCCTCGAGCGCACCACCTACATGATCAGCAATTCCTTGGGAGCCATGCCGCGCGGCGTATATGACGCGATGAAGGGCTACGCCGAAATCTGGGCCACTCGCGGCGTCCGCGCCTGGGAAGAACGATGGTGGATGTTGGCCGCCGAAGTCGGCGACGAAATTGGCGCGCTCATGAATGCGCCCAAAGATTCTGTCTCGACCCATCAGAATGTGACCACGTGCCAGGCCGTAATCGCCTCCTGCTTCGATTTCACCGGCAAACGCAACAAAGTCGTTTACACCGACTTGAATTTTCCCTCCGTGATGTATTTCTGGGAGGCTCAACAGCCCAATGGCGTTCGAGTTCACATGGTGAAGACGGAGGATGGCATCACGGTTCCAACCGAACGTCTCCTCGATGCCATCGACGAACAAACCCTGCTGGTTCCGATCTCCCACGTAATCTTCCGCAGCGCATTCATTCAGGACGCCAGGGCAATTATCGAAAAAGCCCACAGGGTCGGCGCATACGTTGTTCTAGATACCTTCCAGTCGCTCGGCACCGTTCCAGTAGACGTTCAAGCCCTCAATACCGACTTCGCCTGCGGCGGAGTTTTGAAGTGGCTCTGCGGCGGCCCCGGCGTCGGTTATTTGTATGTCCGTCCAGACCTGGGCAAAACGCTGGAACCAAAATTTACTGGCTGGTTCGCGCATCAGGACTCGATGGCCTTCGAAACCGGGCCGATCCGCTACAGCGATCCGCCATTCCGCTTCATGAACGGCACCAGCCACGTGCCGTCGCTCGAAGCTGCGCGCCCCGGACTGAAAATCATCACCGAAGTCGGAATTCAGCGCATCCGCAAAAAATCGAAACGCCAGACCGCGCGCCTGATCGAATTGGTAGACAAACAAGGCTGGAGAATCAACTCGCCCCGCGATCCTGAGAAACGCGGAGGCACGGTCTCGATTGACATGCCCGATTCGCATGAAGTCTGCCGTGAACTACTGAAGCGCGACATCTTGGTGGACTGGCGACCCAAAGCCGGAGTCCGCATGTCCCCCCATTTCTACAACACCGATCAAGAACTGGAAACCGCAATCACGGCCGTAGAAGAAATCCTGAAGGAACGGGCGGTAGCAGTGCGATAAAGTCTCACCTGCCCAAAACACACGTGGGGACGGCCAGAGCAAAGCTCCACAGGCCTTTGGTTGGAGAAGCCGCTCGAAGCCCATACGGAACTCAACTATGGCGCCACCCAGCAGCAGGTCACAGCACCAGATCCCAAGTCTCCGCCACCAGATCATGCCCCCAGCTGTGATGCTTCTTCTGCCCAACCAAACGAAACCCGGCTTTCTCATAAATCGCGCGCGCAGCATGCAGTGAACTCTGCGTCCACAAGGTGATTTTCCGGTAACCCGCCGGTCTCGCGAAACGCACGCATTCGTCGACTAATCGCCTCCCGATCCCCAAACCTCTCGCCGACGGCTCGACCAGAAGCAAGCGCAACTTGGCCACCGTTTTCGAGTGTTTCACCAGAAATACCGAGCCGACGATCGCGCCATCCTTCTCGGCGATCCAGCAGCGCTCCCGCTTGGGATCAAAGTTCTGGACGAACTTTGCCACGATCTCCGCCACCAGCGCCTCGAAGTGTTCGTCATATCCATATTCCTGCGCATAAAGCACTCCGTGACGGTGAACCACCCATCCCATATCTCCAGGTTGATGCGGGCGAAGGATGTAAGCCGGCTCTTTAACCGATTGAGCGCCGAGCAGCTTCTCGATCGTGTGCATGGCATCGATTAACTGGCTTTGTTCGCGCGGGGACAGGCCGCGTAAGAGCTCACCGATTTCTTCGCGGGAGCGAGCGTCAAGCGGTGCCATTGCCTTCCGTCCCTGTCGGGTCAGCGACAACAGACTTCGCCGTCCATCGCCGTCGCACGGCTGTTTGTCGAGCCAGCCTCGCTTTTCAAAACTCGTCAGCATACGGCTGAGATAGCCAGCGTCCAACCCCAGATCGTTGCTGAGTTCCCTGGCAGTTGGCTTGTCGCGATGGGCAAGCTCGTAGAGCACCCGAACTTCAGTCAGAGACAAAGAGCTGTGATACGGTTTTTCCCGGAGCACTCCAATCTGACGAGTATAGAAGCGGTTGAAGTGTCGTACGGCGGCAGTGCGATCGGGCTGCGCCTTCAGGAGCGCCGGGGCTTGAGATGCGCTTGCTTGAGCCATATAGTTGCTCCAGTCAACTATATTAGTTGACCGAAGCATGTAAATCAACTGAACCCAGCAATTCGTCCTCCGCATTACGAAGGTAAGCGTGCGCCACAGTTTTCTGCTACGGCGGGTTTTTACCGTCCGCTATGCTTTAAACGACACCGTCTGCTCAACCGAGGAGTGCCAAACCAATCCCGTGATCGCGCCGCTGGCACTATTTCGTTATCCAACGAATGATGGCATCTTCATTGCCGTCATCGGCGCCTTTGCCGGCGTGTATCTGTTCTACTGCGGTTTTCACCTCTTGCAACGCAAACGCCTGATCTTGAATACGCCAGCCTCCAAGATCCGCAGCGCCGCCATGGGACTGGTTGAGATCAACGGCCTGGCCGCCGGCCCCTATACCATGATCGCGCCAATAACCGGCGCCCCTTGCTACTACTACCGCACTACGGCGTGGCAGTCGCAACAGCAAGGCAAGAACAGCAAGTGGGTAAGAGTCGCCGACGAGAGTCTGCATCTCCCCTTTTTTCTCGACGATAATACCGGACGCGTGCTGGTCGACCCGCAGGGCGCGGAGATGGATATCCACCGCGACTTCCACGACGAATTCATCACCTCCCTGTTCTCCAGCAATCTGGAGATCCCTCCCAATATTTCCAGCTTTCTCGCCGGCCACGGCGTATCGACCGACCAGAAAATCAAAATCGACGAATACTGCATTAAGCCTAAAAATGCCCTTTTTATCCTCGGCACTTTGGCGCAGAATCCCGGGCTCAGCGTAAGTGCGACCCCGGTACTAAACGTGAACGTCGAGCATCGCGCCGTCGCTTTCCACATACCGAATCTCTCGGGCCTGTCCGCCAACACCGACGTGACCACCGCTGGGAGAACCTTGTTCTCCGCATTCCAGAGTGAACCCGTATCCCCGGCTGGAGGTTATTCATCGGGTCCCCACCAGCCGGCCACGATTACCGAGGCGGCACAACGACAGAAGATCACTGCGGCATTAATGAAGGCAGGCATCACGAGTCCAGCCGCCTGGGCAGTAGCCGGCGTGAACCCTTCGGGTGCGACCCGTCCGGCCTCCGCCTCCAGTGGCGCGGCCGCAGCCGTGGCCACCGCACCCGAACAATTCGACTTGCATCCCCCAACCGTACTCATGAAAGGCACGCACGATCCGGCATTCCTGATTTCCTGGCATAGCCAGCGCGATGTAGTCCGTTCGTTAAGTTGGAAGTGCACACTAATGATTTGGGGCGGGCCCGCGCTCACCCTGCTGTGCGCCTATATCGTGGCCGCACACTTCGACTGGTTGTAAGGAGAAAAGAAAACCATATGAACACTATCGTTTCACTAGCATTCCTGTTCGTGATACTCGGCTTGATCGTCTACGTGGTCACAATGTTCAACGGGCTCATCGTCCTGAAGAACGACCTCGCCAAGGCCTGGGCCAACATCGACATTCTGCTCAAGCAGCGCCACGACGAACTGCCCAAACTACTCGATGTCTGCAAGGGCTACATGGATTTCGAGCGTGACACCCTGCAAAAAATCACTCAGGCCCGCAGCATGTACCAGCAAGCCGTCAGCGTCGACCAAAAAGCTCAAGCCGACCAAAGCATGACCTCGGCATTGCGTGGATTCTTTGCCGTGGCCGAAAACTACCCTCAACTCAGAGCCAACGACAATTTCACCCGCCTGCAAGGCCGAATCACCGAACTGGAGAGCCAGATCGCCGACCGCCGCGAGTTCTATAACGACTCCGTAAATACCTTCAACATCCGCATCCAGCAGATGCCCGACACCTTCGTAGCCAGCTTCATGAACCTGGCCCCGCAGCCAATGTTCAAGGTAGAAGAAGCCGACAAAGCCGACGTCCCCATGGCCTTCGGCGCTGCTAAATAACCGGGCAAGAAGTATGTGGAACCGGCTTTTAATTTGTGCGGGACCGGGTCTTTTGCCCCGGTCAGGCCGAACAATGCGCGGCGGCCAAAACACCCCCCGCCCCGGGCATCAACCTTCACACTTGCGTAACCAGCACACGCCAATCTTCTCGATTAGAATGACTCCGTGACTGACGCTGTTCGCATCGGCATTCTGGGCGACCTCGACCCCGGATCGCGCGGCTACAACGCGATCAATGACGCGCTCCAGCACTGCGCCGCCAAGTTGCACATCAAGCTCGATTCTCCCTGGATTTCAACCGCCTCCCTCGCGCCACCCCAGGCTGAGAAGTTGCTCGAAAGTTTCGATGGCATCTGGGCCACCCCGGGCAGCCCCTATAAGAGCTTCGACGGCATGCTGAAGGGAATCGAGTTCGCGCGCCGCCGCGACTGGCCTTTTCTCGGCACCTGCGGAGGCTTTCAGTACGCCCTGATCGAGTGTGCCCGCAATGTGCTCGGCATCCAGGATGCGGACACCGCCGAGAACAATTCCGGCTCCAAGAACATCGTCATCTACCCGGTCGCGTGCGCGGTCCCGGGCCGCAAGAAAGACGCCCCCAAACTCTCTGGCCTCATTCCAGAGATCCGCCTGCGCCCCGGCTCATACCTGCAATCTTTCTACACCAGGGACACCGCGACAGAAGAGTTCTTCTGCAATTTCGAGGTCAACCCGGACTACGAATGGATCACCATGGAAGCCGGATTCCCCGTCGTAGCCCGCGGCGCTCAGGGGGAAATTCGCGCCATCGAATCGCCCACTCACCGCTTCTATATTGCGACCCTGTTTCAGCCACAACATTCCTCCACGCCCGGAAAACCGCATCCGCTGGTCCTCGCCTTCGTCCAGGCCGCCGCCGACTGGGGAAGAAAAAAACTGGACGACAGCGTGCTTGAGTGAGAATTGCCCTTGCTCACGTAGCCCCGGACGCCTCATCCGGGCGCCGAAATCCAGAATCTTCGTGAACCCCTTACACTAATGAATCAGGCGCTCATGAACGACCCCGCCATCAACTCGATCCGCGAAAGCTACGACCGCCTGGCCGAGGAATATACGCGCCGAATTTCGGACGAACTGCAGCACAAGCCGCTCGATCGCGAACTACTCGACCGCTTCGCCAAACAGACGAAAGGACAAGGCGAGATATGCGATATGGGCTGCGGCCCCGGTCACGTGGCTCGCTATTTGCGGGAGGCTGGCGCCTCCGTCTTCGGCCTCGATCTCTCCCCCCGCATGCTCGAGCAGGCGCGAAAACTGAATCCCGAAATTCCTTTCCGCGAGGGCAACATGATCTCACTCAACCTGCCCGACGGAGCCCTCGCAGGAATCGCGGCCTTCTATGCCATCGTGAATATTCCCCGGCAGTCTCTGCCGCTGGTCTTCCGGGAATTCCAGCGAGTCCTGCTGCCCGGAGGCCTGTTGCTACTCGCATTTCATATGGGAGACGAAGTGCTTCATGAGGATGAGTTGTGGGGGCAGAAAATCTCTATGGATTTCCTGCTCTTTCCACCATCAGAAATCAAGCTCGGTCTCGAAGCCGCAGGTTTCACGATCGAGGACGTGATCGAACGAGAGCCCTATCCAGAGGTCGAATACCCGAGCCGAAGGGCATACATTTTCGCCCGCAAGCCGTGATTGCCAACTCTTTTTGTTATGCGATCGGATTGCCTGTGCTACGGGGTTGGGTTCTGCAGTTTCTTTTGGCTGCCACTTTCAGCAGTCGAGACTTGGCTTTCCCGGCGCTTCCCCTCAGTCTGTAACAGCTGGCTAAGTTCTGCAATGAGTTGCCGCAGCTTCACCGGATCTTCCTCCTTGGCAACCCGTCCGCAAAGCTCCCTCAGATCTGTTCCATCTCCGACCATTTTTCGTTCTCCCCCAGAGAGCGACCCTTATATCACAACCGTTCGAACAAGTCTGTCAGACGGCTTACGTAGCATCTGGCCTCAGGACCCTGCGACTGGGATCAACTCAAAGGCGGGATAACGCTGCGCGAGTTCCCCAAAAGCTCGAACCGGCGAACCCGCTGGCACCGGGAAATAGGTCTGCACCTCGCGCTTGAAACTATCCAGATAAGCTTTCAAGATCTCGGGCTTGTCCGCGTCCGCAATCGGCTGCAGCCGAAACCTCTGCTGCGTCCTTCCCTTTTTCAGCGTCACTTCACCTGTAGCCTCTGCGTTGCGCACCCACTGCGTCCGCCCGCGCGGAGCCACCAGGTACCGCTTGCCCCCGAGTTCCAGCAAATCGATCGGCGTGGAATAGAGCCGGCCGCTCTTACGGCCACGCACTTGCAAAAGGTAATTGTAAGAAAAACCCAGTCCAAGTCCGACCAGGAATCCGAAGACCCGGTTGAAAACCTGCTCGATAGCCGTAGGTGCGCGAAATTCAGGCAACGTGGAGTTCATATATCATCGACAACTCTTGCCACTATGAAACGCTATCACTCGGCGAACCAGACTACAGCCGGCTGTCTTTTGATATTCAGATGCCACGGTTCCTTAACTCGATCCTGAAAGAGTCCACCTGAACCCGCGCAGAACCGGCGCGACGTTCACCCAGGAAGAGAGTATGAGGCCCACCCCGCAAATCTTTCGCCCCAGACTTGGCGCCAGAATGGCCAGCGCAGCTTGAAAGTGCTTGACAAAAATCCATTTACGTTGTATCCCTCCACGGGACTCCTAATTGGCGGGAGTCTGTAGAACGGTGAAAAGGGCAGCATAACGACGAGACGCAGGAGCGACTCTCTTGACGCAGATCATCGATCTGCGCGAGGCGGTTTCCAACTGCCAGGTTAGCGCCCGATTTCACTGCAGCAAGAGGCAGTTAGGAAGGCGGGGGACTACATTTTTTCGCTCTGGCTGCACTTTCTTTCTTATTTTGGCGCTGCTAACGAGAAAAAGTCTCAGCGAGCGTTCGCTGACACTCCGGAGTCCTTCGAGCGGCCTGCCATCCAAAGCACGGCACTTGAAACGAAATCGACGTGACCGACACTATGCAGACGAACGCATGAGCACCGACGATTTAAGAGGGGGAAACGTTACACAACCAGTTTTCTGGGGGATCAAACTCTCGGGGGAGAGGTTTGTTTCTCCAGGGCAATACGGCCCCAGGCACTTCAGTCCCGGGGCCGTCATTCCAAATCGGCGAAAGCACTGGACCTCGGATGTTGTGAGGCAGGAGTGCGCCCTCAGATCCGGCTCGCACCGGGCAGTCAACAGTTAGCCATATCACCAGGCATTTTGTATCCGGTACGGGCCACATCAGTGGGTGGTCTTGAGCGTTGAGTACTGAGTCAGTCCCTCAAAAGTAGAAGCGAGTCAGTAAGTCAGGAGCAGTTTGTTCCGAGGCGAGCCGTATTGTCTACCGGCTCAACCCAAGTTCGAATTCAAAATGGAGGTGGCCATGAGCCATAAGAAGTTATGCAGCTTCGTTTTGGGTCTCGCAGGTTTGGTCGCGATACCTCAACAGTTTCTGTGGGCCGGCAACAAAGCACCGGTTCCGACGGTGGCGGTAGCAGGAACGCACACCGCTGGCCCTGGAATCAAGGTTCTAGCGCAATACACCGAAAAGCCTCCGACGTTGACCCCGGAGCAAGCTCGGCAGTTACAAAAGGAATGGGCCGAGGCCGACCGCGAAGGACCGAGGCAACCCAATCATCCCGCGCCTATGACGACAGCCGCCATGCGCGGCCCCGAAATGCGACGGCCGGATACGCCAGCGCCCGGGGATTTCGACATTTTTCGCGATAGCTTGATCCCGGCTTCGGGCATCGACGGCGGATTTGGCGATTCGTCGTACACCATGGAGGCCAGCCAAGGCGCCAATGGCAGGTTCGTGTTCCAGACCGGGAACTGGTACGCGTCCCGGTTTGATCAGGACGCGCCGGGCGGCGGAGCTTGGCAATATTTGAATCCCTTTTCGCTGTTTGGTTCCGGTTTTTGCTGCGATCAGGTAACCCAGTATCTGCCCGATTGGAACCAGCAATACTGGCTCCTGTTGTTTGGCAGCGGCGATGTGCTCGCCAACTCCCCAGGTACAAACTTGAACAACTGGTGCTACTGGAACATCGACGCCAGCTGGTGGGGATTAGATCCGACCAAGTATTCCCTCGACTACAACGACTTGGCGTATAGCAAGAACTTCGTCTATGTAGCCGTCAACATCTATGGACCAAGCGGTGGTTTCGGGGCCATGCTGCGTTTGCCAATTGACGCCATGAACCACTGTGCGGCCTTCAGTTACAGCTCCTACTACGACACTACCCGTTTCACCTTTAAGCCAGTGGCGGGAGCGACCGACGTAATGTACTGGGGCACCAACTGGGGTGGGAATAACGGCAACGATTTCCGCGTTTACAGTTGGCCGGAAAATTCCGGGAGCATCAACATTTACGACAACAACATCAACGCCTTCAACTTCGAGTATCGCAACAATGGCCAGTTCTGTGGCAGCGTGGATGGGGTCGTCACGAGTTGGTGCAACTACAACCTGTCTGCCGTGAAAGGCGGCTACCGTGCGAATGGAGTGCTCGGTTTCTCGTTTGATGCGACCCAGGGGAGCGGTTACCCCTTCCCCTACATTCAACGAGAGTACTTCCAGGAGTCGAACATCGCGTACCTTGGGAGTGCGCAACTCTGGGCGTCATGGGGCGCCTACCAGTATGGGACGTTCACTCCTAACGCCAACGGCAATATTGGAGGAGCATTCTCATGGGGCGGCGGCGCCAGCGGCGGGCCTGATTACTATCCCGGCACCGGCTTCCTCATCGACGATGATTTCTCCCCGACTCAGCCGTGGTCGGAGGTCTACCAAATCTGGGGCCAGGGCAATACCTGTACCTACGGTGGCATCCTCCGCTGGGGCGACTACACCACGGTTCGCCCGGATTATCCCGCAGGCTATGCGTGGATCGGAAGCGGCTGGGGCATGGTCGGGGGAAACTGTGGCGCCTCGGGAACGTACGTCCAACCCCACAGCGTGATCTTCGGGCGAGGTCGTGATGGCAGCGACGTCGGCCGCTGGATCAAGAAGTAACCGGCAGAACGCATGAAATACAAAAGCGAAGTTCATTACCAAAAGGAGAATCTATGTACCGAAACAAGTTCTGTGTAAGCGCGTTTTCTCTGATTCTTTGCTGCGTTCTCGCCTTGGCGTTCCAGCCGTCGGCTAGCGCAGTAAACACCCCCAATCCTCCCGCAGCCATAATTTATTACGGCTGCGTCAACAATTCCACCGGGGCCATCCGAATCGTCGCGAAAGCCACCGTCTGTAAGGCGACTGAGCACAAGATTCAGTGGGACCAGACCGGGCCCCAAGGACCCGCCGGACCGCAGGGAAAGCAAGGGCCGGCCGGACCTGCCGGACCGCAAGGAAAGCAAGGCCCCGCAGGACCTACCGGACCGCAAGGAAAGCAAGGACCTCCGGGAATTTCGGTCGGCAACTTCGCCGCGAGTACGTCGGCTATCTTCGTGGCATCACCTACGGTAGTCGCCCAGACCAATGCGATTCAGTCCACGGGCACGTACTATATCAACGCTACCGCGCTGATGAGTATCGACACCTTCGATAGCGGCGCCTACTGCTACGTGACGCTTGGGAGCAGCGGCGGTTTTGACGGCATTCAGGGCGGTTCGAGTAATGCCGGCTATTGGGAACAGGCCAGTGTGGCTGATTCATGGTCTATTTCCGCGGGGGACGTGGTTCAGTTCGTCTGCTATAGCAATAGCGGTGACGGCAATACTTATGTCAACAACGCGTCGGTGAGCGCGACTTTGATAAACAGTGCGTCCGACGCCAAGCGGAAGTCGCGACACCCGCGGCCCTACGATCCGAAAGGACCGAAGCTGCAGTAGCATTGTCCCCCGCCCGACCTCCAGCCTCGCCGCTTGTCCGGGCGAGGTTGGATCGCCGGTCACCGGGGTCAGCTCCTAAGCATAATCTTGGCCCCAGGATTCCTTCGACTCCTGGGGCCGTTTTTTCATTCCAATTTACAGCATCTGATTTCTACTGCTCTACGCCGTACTGATCTAAGTCCTCGTCAGGAAGCACGGGATCCACGGTAGAGCTGCTGGCAGCGGTTCCGTTGAAACCGAGAACGGTCGTAGATCCAAAAATCGTGTATTTCACCTTGCAGCCAGGCCCGCCCGCGCTCGTGGCCGAGGTCAGTTTCTGCGGAGACGGCTTAAAGACCCCAGGGTGCTTCAGTACGGCATTCGTCCAACTGCCCGCCTGCAGAAAGCTCGTGTCCGTGACCACCAGACCGTCGTTCTTATCCGTGACGATCAGAGTCAGAATATCCGCCGTACTCGTCAGCTTGATGATCATCTTGGATGGGGATGTGGTCGTAAACTTGTTGCTCCCCGCCGTTACCTTGATGGCGCCCGGGGGAAGCGTGTAGGTAGCGGAAGTAGCCGTATGTTTCGTGGGCGACAGCGACTCCATCGCCATCACCGTGAGCGTCCCACTCTTCCCATCCAAGCTAAGAGGGTCCGAACCGGACAGGATCGGTCCAATCGTGCCCTTGATGGAAATAGTGAGGGTGTGGGTCGCGGGACTGGCGGCAGTGATTTCAACCGATTGTGCCCAGACCGCGCAACCAAGCACAACAACAGCGACAAGAACCAGGATAGATGTGCGGACTACTTTGGACAGCATGAGAATTCTCCTTCTTGAGGTCAGGCACAGAACTGGGACTTCAGTGCGAGCGTAGGAACGCTACCACGCCATCCCCGCCGACTGTCAACGGAAAAAACCACAGAAGAAGCGGGCAGACCAGCTAAAATTCTTGTCAAGCCCTCCCAAGCAGAAAATTCCATGTAACCAACTCATTCAATTACAAATATAAAGTTTAAAACTTGGCGGGATTACCCCCCTCAACCTGTCATACTAGTACTTTAGGTGGTCAGGGAAGCTTGTGTTGCAGAGACTGTGGGCAGCTGGTGTGACGCGGGCGACCCACCCGCGGACCTTTTGAACTCAATTTCTGGCAACAAGCTAAGTGATTTAGAATTAACATTTTAGTTACCAACGAGGTATCCACCTCCGTAAGTCCTTTAGAAGGGATATTTTACGTGGGTATCCCCAAAACTTACCCTTTGTTTTTATGGATTTAGCAGAAAATGACATTTTTGCGGTATATATCGGTAATGAAATGGTTATCACCCGTTCTCGACACGTTTATAAACATATAAACACCAGAGCGATTTATACCCTATGGGACAGATGATTGAGGAAAGCTTGTCGCCGCACTCTCTGGACAACTCTGACCCTCGCCCATACACTTTCTAGGATTCAGCCAACCTATGCAACTGGTCACCTTTGAAGATCCAGCGAAGCGGTCCCGCATCGGCGCCGTGACCGGCGACAGCAGCATCGTCGACCTGAACTTCGCCTGCGCGCTATACCTGCGAGATGTCGAACAGGAAAGCGCTTTCTATCGCCTGGCCGACGCGCTGGTTCCCCCCAACATGCTCGCCCTGTTCCAGGGGGGCGACACCAGTCTGGAAGCCGCGCGCAAAGCATTCGACCACGCGCTGAACAACGACCGCATAATCGGACCCAATGGCGAGACCATCTTCTACGCAGCCGGCGAAGCCAAACTCAAAGCGCCGATCATTCCCCGAAAATTCTTTCACACCGCCGGCAACTTCCGCGAGCACCATGAAGAAGCCACCAAAGCCGGATTCTCGCATCCGGTCATGCCGTGGATCGTTTTCTTTCAGAATGTCGACGCCATCATCGGCCACGACGAACCGGTAATATATCCAGAGCATCTCACCCAGGAACTGGATTATGAGCTGGAACTGGCCGTAGTCTTGAAAAACAGCGGAAAGCACTTGAGCCCAGAAGAGGCAAACCATGCCATCGGCGGCTATGTCATTTTCAATGACATCACCGCCCGCGACATTCAGCGCCGCGAAATGAAGTCCGGCGTGTTCAGCTTCTGCAAGGGAATCGACACCTTCTGCCCCCTCGGCCCCTGGATCGTAACCGCCGACGAAATTCCCAACCCGCACAATCTGGCCATGGAGTTGCGCGTCAACGGCGAATCCCGCCAACGCTCGCATTCGAGCAAAATGTCGGTGAAGATCCCCGAAATCATCTCCCACTATTCGCCCATGGGCTACAGCGCCGGCGATGTAGTATCCACCGGCACCGTCTCAGGAGTAGCCGCCTTCAGTGGAGACCCAAAAGCCTGGTACCTGAAACCCGGAGACGTAATGGAATGCGAAATCGAAAACATCGGCATCCTGCGAAACCAGGTAATCTCCTGGAAAGAAGCCTACGGCCAAAAACCAGCCGCATTGGCCACCCAGGAGGCGTTGAAGTGAATTTGGTAATTTAATAAATCGGCAAGCCGAACGCGCTCTGTTTTTAATGACTGAATTACCCAATTTCCAATTTACGCAATGTTTCTCTGTGTCTCTGTGACTCTGTGGTGAGCCGAACGAAATGACAACAAATTCCAAAATCTGGGTCAGTGACCTGAACGCCCGCCCAGAAATCCGCACCCAATTCCCACGCACCCAAATTCGCTTCTACGACACCACCCTGCGCGACGGGGAACAAACCGTAGGAGTCGTGCTCTCACCGCAGCAGAAGCTGGAAATTGCGCGCAAGCTGGACGAACTCGGCCTAAGCCGCATCGAAGCCGGCTTCCCCCGTGTCTCCCCCGACGACGCGGAAGCCATCCAACTCATGCAGAAAGCGAACTTGAAAGCTGAGCTATGGGGATTTTCGCGAGCGGTAAAGGCCGACATCGAAGAGCTAGTGCGCTTGGGGCTGCGAGCATCCGTCATCGAAGCCCCCACCAGCGACCTCAAACTGAGTGCCTACGGCCTGACGCGTGAAGACGTCCTGAAGCGCGTAGTCGATGCCATGTCTTTCGCGAAACAAAATGGAATCAAAGTGGCCTTCTTCGGAGTCGATGGCACGCGCACCGATCTCGACTTTCTGAAGAAGATCAATCTCGCCGCTCTCGAAGCCGGCGCCACCGAAATCGTGGTCGTGGATACCATCGGAGCCTGCGGCCCCGAAGCCGTCGAATTTCTGGTTCGCGAAGTTTGCGGGTGGGTCGGCCCCACCATTCCGGTCCACTTCCACGGACACAACGACTTTGGCATGGCCACCGCCTGCGCCGTCGCCGCCGTCCGCGCCGGAGCCACCTGGATTCAGGGAACCATCAACGGCATGGGCGAACGTGCAGGCAACGCCGACATCTGTGAAATCGCACTAGCCTTGCGCTGCCTCTATGACGTGCCGGTTGCTTTGGATTTGACCAAAGTGCGTGACGTTTCGGAAACGGTTTCCAAGTCATCCGGCTATACGCTGGACGCCTGGAAACCGCTGGTCGGCGAAAATCTCTTCGTCCGCGAAAGCGGCGCCGTGGCCGCCCAGTTTCACATCCCCGAAGCCATCGAACCATATTCCGCGGAACTGGTAAACGCACATCGCAGCATCGTGCTCGGGAAAAAGAGCGGCCTCGACAGCATCGATCTCAAATGCAAGGAACTCGGGCTGACCATCAAGTCGGAACAGCGCGCACCAATCTTGGCCGAGGTAAAAAAGCGTTCCATAGCCAAGCGCGGCCTGCTGACCGACGAAGAATTCCAAGAGATTGTAAGAAAATCCGCGTGAATCCGTGAAGAGCCGCGCCTAGCTCTTGAAGTGCGGCAGCACCGCGTCCCCAAACAACTTCGCTTGGCCGGTACGGTCGTCACCCCAGATTTCCAGCATGATGTGAGTGCACCCAGCGTCGCGGTATTCCGCGATGCGCGCAATGCACTCCGCAGGCGTACCGGCAATGGGACAAACTTTATGCAGAATGTCGTCGGTCACAGCCTTGGCGGCGGCTTTCCGCCCGCCTCGTTCCATGGCATCGGCAACAGGCCGCAACTCGTCGAAGGTCAGGCCCGCGCATTTCAGCAACACATCCGCCGATCCCTTGATGTTCTGCACTTTGTTAGCCAGATACATCGCCGCCTGCTCGCGCGCGCCTTCTTTGCCCTTGGCCGAATCGCGATGGATGCTGCCAACGATTACGGAGCCGAGCACAACCTGCGAGGGATTCTTCCCCGCCTTACGCGCGCCCTCTTCCATATTCTTACGAGAGTAGCGCACAAATGCCGGCGTGGTGATGCTGGCCGTGAGCAAACCGTCCGCGACGACGCCCGAAATTCTCTGCAGCACCGGCCCCGTCCCGGCAACATAGATCGGCGGAATGCCGCGCGGCGTATGCGCGTCTGGCTTGAGCGGAGGCACGTTGGCCGCGAAAACTTTCCCCTGATACTCGAAAGCATCACCTGCAAGCACGCCCTTGATGATCTCGATACTTTCGCGCATCACGGTCGCCGGTCCGACTCTCTCACCTTCGCCTTCGCCAATCTCCTTCATAAAAATCTTCGAAGCTCCCAGACCAAGCAGAAAGCGATCGCCGGCAAGATCCTGCATCACCCTCGCCTCCATAGCGATCTGCACCGGATGACGCGTGTACGGAGAAATGATGCCCCACCCCAGCTGAATGCGCCGGGTCTCCGCCGCGATCACTGCGAGGACCGCGGTCGAGGAGCGCGCCTCGAACGAGTGCTTCCGCCACCAGGGATAAGCCTCGGCGATCCAGAAGGCATCGAACCCCGCATCTTCGCAAGCCTTCGCCATGGCCACGGTTGCGCGCACCGGCTCCATGCTGAGTTGCAGCACACCAATGTTGAATGGGATCGACATGAATTGTTCGCAGCTCCTGATATCGAGAGTCCCGCGACAAGACCACGCTGTCATCCTGAGCGAAGCGAAGGATCTCTGCACTCCGCCGTCAGCGTTTCATTCCGGATCCTGCCACGAATGTTCCAAGCCTTTGATCAGCTCCCACAGCGCCTTGTTCAGCGGAGTTGGCACGCCCACTTCTTTACCCCAATGCACAATCGCACCGTTCATAAAGTCAACTTCGGTCTGCCGCTTGGCGAGCACATCCTGCAGCATGCTGGCGCGGTGCTTGCCGGGAGCGTTGGCGCCTTTCTGCACAAGCTGTCGAGGGTCGCCGTGCAATTCAATTCCCAGCTTCTTCGCGACCGTCTCGCCTTCCGCAATCAGATCGCTGAACAGATGTCCCGTCGGCTGAAAGCGCGTCGCGGCGCCGTGATGCAACAGCGTGAGCGCACCCACGGGATTCGTGGATGCGTTGAAGATCAGCTTGGTCCACTGCGCGCCGCGAGCGTCTTTCAATGCGATGGTATTCATCCCGGAGCGCATCATGAGTCCGGCAAGCTCTTCTACTTTCTCCATCGACGTGTTGGTCGGCTCGAACGGTCCAATCCAGGTGTCGCCTTTGATGTCATAACCGATGTGTCCGGGCGCAATTGGATGTCCAGCGGGAAATGTCGTCCCTCGTATGACAAATTGCACGCGCTCCGCGATAATTTCCTCGTTGCCGACGCCGTTCTGAACCGAGCAAACCGCGCTCTTGTCGTCGAAGATGTGCGCCACTTCGGAGATTGCCGTTCGAGTATGAATGGCTTTAGTTGCGACAATACCGTAGTCGCAGCGCGGCAATTCCTTGGCATGGCTGGTTGCATTCAGACGGGCGGTAAAGTCCGCCGCTCCCGAAAGCCGCAGGCCGTTGTGCTGAATGGCAGCAGTGTGTTCCTTCCACACATCGTAGGCCCACACTTCAGCTTCGCCCGCCTTCGCCAGGTGCGCCGCGAACAAGCTCCCTACGGCTCCGCAACCGATTACGCAGATTTTCATTCAGATTCTCGACGTCGAAAATCAAACTTCAGATCCCTCGCTTCGCGAGGGACGACAACGAACATAAAGTATCAAGCGGTTTTCAGCGCTCGTTCGTCAACTGCTGCGCTCCGGTCGTTCTTTGCCCGTGTAAAACTTCCAGGGCACATCTGCCAGACACTCGCCTTCGGTTTTGCCGATGCGATACGTGTCCTGCGTATAAAGGCACACCTTGCCGTCTTGATCGATGACCTGCGGATGCAGAGAGAAAATCATATTCTCCTGAAGCTGCACTTCGCTCTTCGCCCCGATGGCAGGATATTCGAGCATCGTGGTGCCGATACTGTGCCCCGACAGATGACCGAGAGCGAATCCATGCCTGGCGAAACTCTCAGCCACAACGCGATGAACATTACTGGCCAATTCGCCCGCCCGCATCAGCTTTCTCGCCGCTTCGAGTGCCTGCGGATAGGCATCTGCCATGGCCTGCGTTCGTGAACTGAGCTTGCCTCGAATCAGCGGACGCGAAAACTCCACCCAGTACCCGCCCACGCCCGTAACCTCGAGCGAATAGAGCAGGAGGTCGTCAACGGCCGTTACGCGATGACCTGGAACTTTAAAGGAGGCTTCGGCTTCCCCGCCGCTACCCGAAAGCAGAATGTTCATCATGCGCGGACCGGCGCCACGGGCAAAAAATCGCTGGACCGCCGGCGCCATGATTTCCGCTTCGGTCTTGCCCGGTTCGTAACCCGCGACCAGAGCCCAGAATCCGTCCACGATAATATCCATCGCGTCGCGGACTTCGGCGAGTTCTTCTTCGCTCTTGACTGCCCGGGCCATGTCGAACTCGAAATCGAACGGCACCATTTCGAATGGACCGTTGGCAAGCTCTCGGTAATCGCGCACAGCCATGATGAAATTCATCCCGTAGACGCCGACTCGCTTCCACCCGCGCTCGCGCGCACGTTCACAGATCCACTGCCCCGGAACATCGGGCCAGACATGGTCTTTCACCCACGGCTTGCCCTTGTCGCCAATCCAACGGGCCTCCCGCGGAAAAACTAAGGTCGGTTCGCCTTCGAGCGGCAGCACGGCGTACACGTAGCGATGCACAATTTCGAAACCCGAGACATACAACACAGCCCCCTCGAAACCCGCGTACTGGTTGCCGCAGACGAGGAGCGCGTCCAAGCCTTCGCGCTCCATTGCGCTTCGAATATTCTTGTAGCGACGATCGATTTCGAGTTGGCTCGGCAACGTTCCCCCGGAACTGGATTCTCTATTGCACGCCGCACAGTTCGGCGGCGGTCAGGGCATAAATTTTCGTGATATCCACGAGCGTCTTGATTCTGACTTTCTCGCCTTCGGCATCTCGCGGCCCGCTGGATGGCCCGTAGTTTACAGTCTCGATACCATATCGCGTCATCACCGACGCATCCGAGCACCAGAGCACCACATCGCGCTTGGGAGCCTCGCCCATCACGCGCTGATGGTTCATCTCGATCGCTTTCACCATCGCGTGGTCCGGCGCGATGCTGGCACCGGGCACGGAAACAAATGTCTCGAATTCCAAGCCGTAGTCGGGATAACGCCTTTTCAAATCGAGAAACAGCGACTTGGCCGCGCGTCTCGCTCCTTGCATTGACATGTGTGGTGGGACGCGCAGGTCGAGAAACAACTCCGCACGTTCCGGAGTGCGGCTAACGCGCCACGGCTGTCCGCCGCGAATGCAGCCAAGATTCGCGACGCCCTTGTGCCCTCGATACGAGGTCTTCTGCTCCCAACCTTTGATCCATTTCAATACCACGCCGAGCACATCGTAGAGACGCCGAATCGAGTTGCGCTCCGCGCGTCCAACCGCAAACGCAGTGTGGACATACATGCCCGTAACCGAAATGCGTACCCAAAGCGAGCCGTAGTGTTCGAGAATGATTTGCATGTCGGTGGGTTCGCCCAGGATGCAAATGTCGGGCAGCACTCCGTGATTCACCAGGTAATGCGTGCCCACGCCGTAGCCGCGGTACTCACGCCCGCGGAATTCTTTCCATTGCGTTTTCTCGATTTCCCCGGCGACCGCGGCGAGAATGATATCGCCTTGCAGTCTCACTCCCGCGCGTTGCAGCGCCTTCAGCGCGTGGGTGTAGCAGACCAGTGCGCCCTTCATGTTATAGATGCCGAGGCCGTAAATCATTCCGTCCTTGATCACGGCGTTCGCCTTGTATCCAATCCCAGTGAGGAAGCCTTCCTGGCCAGTGTTGGAGGTATCCATGTGGCCGTTGAACATCAGGCAGCGGCCTGTGCCCGTGCCCTCCCAGCGCGCAATCACGTTGGCGCGCCCTTCCTCGACCTCTTGCCACGTAACGTCGAGATTCATAGCTTCCCACGCGGCGCGCATGTGCTCCGCCATTCTGCCTTCGTCACCCGTGGGGCTGGGAATGTTGATGACGTCGCAGCACATCGCGACGATCTCTTCTTCGTTAACCTCGGAGAGGATTCTCTCAGCGAGTTTCGTATTGAGCCTCGAGGTTGGACCTTTGTTTGATTTCGCCACAGTTTTCGTTTTAGTGATGCCCTGCCAGCCGAAAATCATCCGGATAGCTGCACAGCTTTTCGTTCCCTTCATCAGTAATCAGGAAATTGTCTTCGAGCCGCAGGCCGCCGCCGCCGGGCCAATAAATTCCTGGTTCGATGGCCAACACCATTCCTTTTTTCATCGACCCTTTCCCGGCCTGATGCGCGTAGGGGAACTCGTGCGCCCGCGCCCCCACGCCGTGGCAGATAGGATGCGAGGGCTGCCCGGGATATCCTGCTGCCGCAATGCGCGCGCGAATCAGACGATCGAGTTCCGGAAAGTCGGCGCCATCACGTGAATAAGCGATTGCTTCATTGAAAACGCGTAGCAGCAGGTCCAGCAGTTTGTGATATTCGGCTGTAAGTTCACCGGGACATGCATTCTTGGTGAGGTCGGTCCAGTAGCCGTCTACGCACACCCAGATCTCGAACAGGGTAGGCTCGTTCTTCTGGATCGGACGATCGCCAGTCGCGGTGAACGTTGCGATTCCCTTGCCCGACCAGACCAGCGTAAAAGCGCGCGCCATTTCAACTTTTCCTTCATACCCCACGCCAAGACCGTGTACGAAGCTTTCATACATTCCGCCTACTTCGCTTTCCTTCATGCCGGGGCGCATGTGCTCCCGAGTGTGCTCCATCGCCAATGCAGCCAGTTCATTGGCCAACCGCATGCGCTCGATTTCCTGCAGCGTTTTGATGGCGCGGGCTTCGTTGAGCAGAGGTGTCGCATCAACCACCTGGCCCGCGACTTCACCGAACGCATCGAAATACATTTGCGTGGGGGTCGTGGGTTCACCCACCATGCGGTCGGCAGACTGCGTGCCCATGTTGAGCTCGACCGCAACTTTGTCCGTGAGACCGCGTTCTTTCAGGACCTTCAACACAAGATCGAGAGCGCGATATTGCGGCGGGCGGGGATCGCTTTCGTGATAGCCCTTGAACAGTCGAATGTCTTTCGTCCACGAATTGCGCTCTGCGTCGGCCAATTGCGGTTCCAAAGCGATGAGCGTCGGCTCCCCTTCGCGAGGAAAGACTGCCGCGTCGTATCCCTTCATACACCAGTAGTTGGTGAGATACACGAGATTGTCGGGCGCGCGCACAATCAGCGCAGTCAGATCCTGATCCTTCATCAGGGCGCGGACTCGATTTAGTTTCACTTCGTCAAGTGGCCACGACATAGTTCTATCCAGAAACGTTGCAAGCAATGTTTCTACGGCTCGACTGCGCGATTCTCATCTTTAAAAGTCCAAGACGCTTCCCTGCCTTTGATCAGGCGGTAGACGGCGCTGTGCAGCGGCGCTGCCACGCCGACCCGCTCGGCTTCGCGCGCAATGGCACCACTGAGAAAATCTACTTCGGTTGGCGATTGGTGGCGAATGTCATACAACATCGACGGAGGATGGTTAGTCGCGGCGCCGATTTTGTTCATCTCCCAAGGGTCTTCATGGAGTTTTATTCCCGCTGCCTCAGCCACCCGTTTACCTTCTTCTATCAACTCGTGCAACAGATGTCCGAGACTCTGGAATTGGGATTCATCCGCGAAGTGCGGCGAATGCGGCAGCCCTGTTAGTGCGGACGCCCCATTGACCGACGCATTGAAAATCAGCTTCGACCATTGCGCCGGCCGCGCATCCTGCAATGCCTCGGCCTTCAAGCCGCCCGCAGAAATCAAATCTGCGGCTTCTTTCACCAGCGTATACGCGGTGTGGCGGGGCTCAAAGGGGCCGATCCAGGTTGCCGTGTCGAGTTCGAACTGCACATGCGTATCGCTATGCTTGGTGCCGCTCATGAAAGTAGTGCCCCGTATCACTTGACCGAGAGTGTGGGCAGCAATGATTTCTTCGCTTCCCAGCCCGTTCTGCGCAGAAATGACCGCTCCCCGGTCGAAATGATTGCCAATTCCAGAAATGGATTCCTCCACCTGCCTCGCTTTGGTTGCCACGATGCCGAGATCGCAATTCGGGATCTGATCCGATTGGTTTGTAGCCTTGAGCGACACATGAAAATCGTGCTTCCCCGAGACGCGCAACCCGTCGCGGTTGAGAGCCAGCGCGTGATCCTCTCGCCGAACGAAAGCCCATACCTCCGCGACCCGCGCCAGGTGCGCCGCGTAGAGACTGCCGATGGCACCACATCCGACGATGCAAACACGTTTCATTCGTGGCGCCGGCATCTTACCGGCGGGCCGCCGGGACGGCGGCGCTACCCTCGCCTTTCTACTCTCACCAGCTTGTCAACTTGACTGATTTCCTTAACCACCATTGCCCGGAACAAACTATCCGCATTGTTGAACGAGTCGTCGATCATGATGCCACTGGCAAACAGCGCATCCTGCAGCGCCGCAGAAATCGTGTGGATGGGAGCGGCGCCACCCTCGCCCATCCCCTTTGCACCACTGTAGCTATGCGGCGAAGGAGTTTCGATGTGAGCGTATTTGACCTTTGGCATATTCATCGCGGTAATGGGCGTGTAATCGCTGAACGTGCTGGTCAGCATGTTGCCCACCGCATCGTACACGCAATTCTCCATGAGAGCTGCGCCAATGCCATGCGCCGTTGCGCCATATACCTGGCCTTCGACGATCGGCGGATTAATCACGGTACCGCAATCATCAACCGCGACATAGTCGAGGATGCGTGGGATGAAAGTATCGCGCTCGATTTCAATCACCGCTATGTGCAACTGAGAGGCATAAGTCAGCGTCAGGCTGCCGTATTTTCTCTTCTTGTCCGGCACCTTGAACGGCGCTCGCCAAATATAACGGCAGTTCAGCGTGAGTTCATAGAGCTCTGGCGGCAGCACCGCGCTGTTCACGTTAACGATGTTGGCCAGCCCCCAATAGTTGATGGACTTCCCTGCGCTCTTGGCGCGAATCTCAGGGCCCTGCTCGCCGGTGCCGAATTCGAGGTCGTCCTCTTTGCTTTCAAGGAGGAACGCCGCCAGGCGGCTCATTTCTTTTTTCAGCTTCTGCGCGGCCCCGTGAACCGCGGAGAGCCCCGACACGGCGAATTGGCTGGCATAAGTTCCGGAAAATCCGGTGTGCACGTTGCGTTCAGTGTCGAAGCCGGTGCGCACCGTAATGCGATCGGGATGAATATTCAATACATCGGCAACGACCTGCGCGGCGGTCGTCTCATGTCCCTGGCCCTGGGGGCAGGAACCGACTGAGACCACGACCTCGCCATAAATATCCAGCTTGCAGTTCGCACCCTGCGAGTTGCCCGAAAATGGCGCGCCCGGGTTCACGATCTGCGACTGGCCAAAATTGTTGGTACCCGAATCGAGTGTGGTGCCAATGCCAATTCCGACGAACCGGCCCTCCTTGCGGGCGGCGGCTTGTTTCTTTTTCCATTCTTCCCAGCCGATGCGCTCTTTCGCCACCTCCAGCATTCTTCGATAGTTGCCCGAGTCGTAGACGCAACCGTTGGGAGTTGTATAGGGAAATTCTTCCGCACGAATGTAGTTGCGCAGACGAATCTCGTCGGAGGGAATGCCGAGTTCGTGCCCGCAGATGTCGATCACGCGTTCCAGGAACCACAAATGCTGCATGCGGGAGTATCCGCGATTGGGGCCGACCGGACATTTATTAGTGACCGCCTGCGTAAAGTCGATACGGGCATTCTTGAAGCGATACACGCCAGGGAACACTTGCGACCAGATTACGCAGCCCAGCGGTTCGTATCGCGGATAGGCTCCGCAGTCATCGATATGTCGTGATACGAGCGCCGTGATCACGCCATTTTTATCAAGCGCAACTCGCGTGTCACGGAAAGTACGCTCGTTGCCGTGGGCGCTCGACGTGATGTGTTCGGAGCGGGTTTCGACCCACTTGACCGGCCGTCCGCCGGCTTTCTTCGAAGCGAGCGCGCACACGGCCATCTGCGGGTAGCTCGTGATCTTAATGCCAAAACTGCCGCCGATATCGGATGTCTCGACGCGTATGCGGTCGATGTGCACGCCGAGGTGCGCTGACAGAAACTGAATGGCAAACGAAGGAAAAGAGTTGTTGCACTCAAAATAGATGCGATCGTCTTTCGGGTTCCACTGCGCAATGACGACGTTATTCTCCAGCGGCGTGCTGGAGAAGCGATGGAAATGCATCCTATCGATGTCGACGACGTAAGCGGCGTCGCGAAAGGCTTTGTCAACATCCCCGTATTCAAAAACTCCATTCCAGACACGATTCGTGCCAGCTTCTTCGTGCAAAATGCTCTTGTCACTTAGAGCTGTTTCGGCATCGACCACGGGATCGAGCGCCTCGTAATCGATCTGCACCAACTCCGCAGCGTCATCGGCAAGGCTCGGCGACTCGGCGACGATTGCCACGACCGGCTCGCCCTGATAGCGCACTTTGGAGACGGCCAGCGGATAATCTTTAATCTTGCCGCCGGGATCGGGGGCGATCTCAATGAACGGCTGCGTCTGCGCCGCGATTTCCGCGCCTGTGAGCGTGCCCACGACACCCGCGAGGGCTTCGGCGGCCGAGACGTCGACGCTCACAACCTTCGCGTGAGCATACGGCGAGCGCACGAATCGTAGATACAACATCTCACGCAGCTTGATGTCATCGGCGAACTTGCCTCGCCCGCGCAGCAGGCGGTTTTCTTCCTTGCGCGGAAGAGGTTGCCCCACCCAGTTCTTAGCGCCGTCCTTCCTGATCGAACTCACTCTCGTCTCCTCATCGCAGCGCCGCTTGCAATCCATCGATCAACTTCTGTACCTGCTTTTTCCCCAAAGGCTCCAGCAGGCCACCGGCGACAGATGCCAAGCGGCCGAAAACCTGCGCCTCCCCTCGCCAAGAAACTTTTGTGCCGCTGTCTGAGTCCACCGGGGTTAAATCAAAGGCTGCCGTGAGCGCAACATTGCCTCCCGCCACACTTCCTTGCCCCTTGTACAGCGCCCGCTTCGGACGCTCGGCCTCTGCCAATTCCATCTTCACCTCTGCGGTGCCTTTGATATAGGAAATGCCAACGGTTACTTTAATCGTGAAATGAGTCGAGTCCTGCACCGACAGCCCTTGAAAATCGGGCAGCAGCGCCGCAAATTTGCCAGGGTCGCTCAGGAAGTCGTAAACCTCGTCCGGTGTGCGCTTGACTTCAAAGTCCCCGGCAAACTTGATGGCCATGCTTCAAGCACCCTTCATGTTCTGCGCCGCCACTTGGATTGCCTTCAAAATATTCTGGTAGCCGGTGCAGCGGCACGTGTTTCCCGCAATCGCTTTGCGTATTTCCTTGTCACTGGGTTGCTGGTTCTGGGACAACAACTGCAAGGCCGAAAGCATCAGCCCAGGCGTGCAGTATCCACATTGCAGTCCGAAGGAATCGCCAAAGGCTTTTTGGATTGGATGCAGCTCGCCATTGTTTTCCAGGCCCTCGACGGTCAGAATTTCGGCGCCGTCTGCCTGCACCGCGAACACGGTACACGACTTGATCGCGGCGCCATTCATCAGGACCGTGCATGCGCCGCAGTAGGTCGTATCGCAGCCCACGTGCGTCCCGGTGAGATCGAGGTCTTCGCGTAATAACTCAACTAACAGCTTACGCGGCTCAATCGTCCGTGAAAACGACTTGCCGTTGACCCTGAGCTGAATCGGAATGTTGCCGATGCTCTCAGGCATAGAGTCTCTCATGCATAAACGTGGCCCACCTTAACCGGCTCGCCGCGAGCCCGGCGGAGCGCAATCTCAATCGCCCGCTTAACCAGGGCGCCAACAAGAGTGCGTTTGTAATCGGCTGAGCCGCGCATATCGGATTGCGGATTAGCGGCAGCCCGAGAGCCTTCCATGGCGCGCAGCATTGTCTTATCTGTTAGCGGCTCGCCACGTAGAGCAGCCTCGGCATCGTTCGCTCGGATTGCGGTCAGCCCCACACATCCCAACGCAATCGCGGCATCCTGACAAACATCGCCATCCATGGTGAGTTGCACCGCGGCACTCGCAGTGGGATAGACGGGCGCTGAACGCTTGAACGCCAAGTAGGCTCCGCCACTTCCTTTTGGCGGTATTTTCACCGCTACTTCGCTCACTAATTCGTCATGAGCCAGAGCCGTTGTGTATGCGTCCTTGATAAAGTCGCTCAGGGACACCGTGCGCTCGCCCTTAGCGCCAAGACAACGAACTTCGGCAGCCAGCGTGGCGAGCACGGTTGCCCAGTCGCCGCTGGGATCGGCTTCGGCGAGCGAGCCACCGATGGTGCCGCGATTGCGTACCTGAACATCCGCAATTCCCGCGGCGCAGTCGTGAAGAATAGGAATTTTTCCAGCCGCAGCGGATGTTTCGATCGCCGCATGCCGGGTCAGCGCGCCGAAGCGGAGAATGCCACTTTCTTCCCTGATGTAGGATGCGCCAGGTATGAAGTTCAGATCCACGAGATGGGTCGGATTCGCGAAACGAAGCTTCATCAGGGGGATGAGGCTCTGGCCGCCCGCCAGCAGCTTCGAGTCATCTCCAAGCTGGGCCAGCATGGTCGCAGCTTCCTTCAAAGAACCGGCGCGGTGATAGTGAAACGCTCGGGGATACATCGTTTCGTTTAACCTTAATCCCTATCCTTAGACACTGTTCTGGACCACGGAATAGCGGAGCCCGGAGCGTGCCGGGCCAATAAGCTTAACAAACGAACTCGACTCGCGACTACTGGGCGATAGAAATAACATCGTGAGATCCACCCGTGGCCGGGTACAATTCCAAATGAGCGTCCTAGACTTTGGTCCCGATGTTCCTATACTCGCCGCGGAAATACACCAGCGGGTCTCCCTGCCGGACCACGACATCCTCCACTTCCGCAATAAAGATCGTATGGTCTCCTGCGTCCTGCGCAGTGTGCAACCGGCACTCCAGATAAGCGAGTGCACCGTGTAAGACCGGAGTGCCGTGCTGGGTGCGGTCGAAGCGGGCTCCTGCCTTTTGTTCGGCGTGTTCATGGGTTGGACTGGGATCGGCATAGTACTCCGAAACCGCTCGTTGATTTTCCGCCAGAACATTCACTCCGAAACGTTTCCTAGTGTGCAGGTGAGTGTGAGTTCGCGCGCGATGATCGACACACACCAGCACCAACAATGGATCAAGCGAGACCGAGGTGAAGGCATTGGCGGTCATCCCGTGTACCTCACCCTCACAGTCGACGGTGATGACCGTAACCCCGGTAGCAAAGCTGCCCATCGCCTTGCGGAATCCTGCCTGCGTCACGTCCATGAAAAGTCGCGGTCTCCGAACTTGGTTCCACGTTCGTTCCGCCCAGGTTGATGGCAAGGCGAAACGAACGGCCCCACGTTCCTGCCCTTCAGAGTTTTATCACGCCGGACGCATCTGCGACTCTCTGGAACGTACAACGGCCTCCTTTCAGGGTTGGCCTCAGTGTATGATTCCGTCATCGTGGGTGTGGGACAAACAGCTTGCACTGAGCACCGGCTTTTGCATTCGTACGCGGACGAACTGCGTGCCGGAATGCCACTTTCGCGAGACCGTGCCCGTCAACTGATCCGCTGTCCTGAACCCGATCTTCCGGCGCTGTTGTCGGCTGCCTTGGAAGTCAGGCAGCGTTTTAAGCCTGGAGTTGTCACCTATTCACGCAAGGTTTTTATTCCGCTTACCAATCTGTGTCGTGACTACTGCGGTTATTGCACTTTCCGCCGCGATCCCGGCCAATCCGGCGCACATACGATGACCCCGGAGCAAGTCCTAGACGTGGCCCGCGCGGGCGAGAAGATGGGATGCACCGAAGCTCTTTTCAGTCTAGGCGATAAACCGGAACTTTTATTTCCTGAAATGCGCGAGACCCTGCGCCGGTTGGGATACAAATCCACTCTTCATTATCTCGAAGCAATGTGCGAACTGGTGCTTCGTGAGACCAGTTTGCTGCCTCATCCGAATCCGGGCTTGCTGAGTGCAGAATGGATTACGCGTCTGGCGAAAGTTTCTCCGAGCATGGGACTAATGCTCGAGACCACCAACCCCTCGCTGCTGGCAGCCGGGGCAGCCCATGACAACGCTCCTGACAAGGTTCCTGCCAAACGTTTGCACACCATTGAGGAAGCCGGCAAGCAAAATGTTCCCTTCACCACTGGCTTGCTAATAGGAATCGGTGAGAGTCTCGAAGACCGTGTGGACACGCTGCTCGCGATCCGCGAACTACATCGCCGCTACGGGCACATTCAGGAAGTAATCATTCAGAACTTTCGCGCCAAGCCTGAAATTCCGATGCACGACTGGCCGGAGCCCACGCAGGCCGAAATGATGCGCACCATCGCCGTCGCGCGGTTGCTTATGCCAGAGGTCAATATTCAGGCACCTCCTAATTTATCTGCTCCGTACTATGATGAGTTGCTCGACGCGGGCATTAATGATTGGGGAGGGGTTTCGCCCTTGACGCCAGACTTTATCAACCCGGAAAAGCCGTGGCCGCACCTCGAACAACTGAAGCTGCGAACCGAAGCAAAAGGATATCGCTTGCGTCAGCGGCTACCCGTATACCCTGAGTTTGTACCGGCGATGGCCACCGGCTCAGGCTTGCTGTCGGAAAGAGTCAAGGCATTGGCAGATCAAGAAGGCTATGCGCGGAGGTCCGCGTGATCGTCGTGCTCACGGGCGGTACTGGAGGCGCGAAGTTCGTCGAGGGCCTCCGTCAAGTTGCCTCACCGCAGCAACTCACCTTCATCGTAAACACGGGAGACGATCTGGAATGGTGGGGATTATACGTCTCTCCCGACTTGGATTCCATCACCTATGCAATGGCTGGCCTGCTCAGCAAAGAGCGCGGCTGGGGCGTAAAGGGCGACACATTCTTTTGCCTGCAGGCCATGGGCGAACTGGCTGAACCCATTTGGTTTCATGTGGGCGACCGTGATCTCGCAGTCCACCTGCTGCGCTCGAAATACCTGGCGCAGGGAAAGACGCTGACCGAAGCCACCATGGCGATTTGCAACAAGTTGGCGGTGCAGGCACAAATCCTGCCCATGAGCAACTCGCGCGTCGAAACCAGGGTCGACACCCCCGTCGGCGAACTCAGTTTCCAGGAGTATTTTGTGCAGCGCTGGTATCAGGATCCGGTCAAATCGGTTCGCTTCGCCGGAGCCACTGACGCCGAACCCGCACCGGGAGTGGTCGATGCCATCATGTCCGCAAGCGCCGTTATCGTGGCCCCGAGCAATCCTGCGACCAGCATTGGGCCCGTCCTCGCCGTCGCCGACATTCGAGAAGCATTGCGGCAGACGCCGGCTACGGTCGCCGCCATCAGCCCAATTGTGAATGATGCCGCAGTCTCAGGCCCGGCCGGCGCTTTGATGGCGGCGCAAGGACTGCCCGTCTCCATCGCAGGCGTAGCCAAGGCTTATGAGGATTTTCTCGATATTCTGATTGCGGATGTTCGCGACCTTGAAGCCGCCAAGAAACTGGATCATCCGGGACTGCGCGTACACTGCACCAACACCATCATGCGAACAGCAGAAGACAAAGCCAAACTGGCGCGAACCGTACTTGCCTTGCTGAGCGCCGAAAACGCCCGCGCTGCGGACCCGTCATGATCCTCATTCCCGTCAAGAGTCTGGCTAACGCCAAGCAGCGGCTGGCATCGGTGCTCGACCAGGCAACCCGCACCAAACTCGCTCAGGCCATGCTTTTCGATGTGTTCGAGACGCTGCGCACGTGGGCAAACCGTCCCGAAGTCAACGTTGTCACAAGCGATCCATTCGTACAAGAACTGGCGCGACGATTCCAATTCCAGATCATTCCCGACAAGGCGAATCGTAGTGAGACCGACGCCGTCGAAATGGCAACACATTTTTGCGAGGCTAAAGGGGTCGACAGTACGCTGGTCATTCCCGGCGATATTCCTCTGATTAATGTTTCTGAGCTCGAACAGATTCTGGAATCAGCCCCTGGCGAAGGTTCCGTACTCGTTCCCGCCGCGGACGGACGCGGCACCAATGCAGCCTGGCGCTGTCCCGCGGGATTATTCCCCCTGCGTTTTGGAAACGACAGCTTTAAACCACACCTGGCAGCAGCGCGCGCCACCGAGAAGCCATGTGTGGTATTGTCGCTCCCCGGCATCGCTCTCGATATCGATAACCCATCCGACTTGCGCCAACTCGCGGAAGCCCCTGGCGAAACCCGCTCTCAGCGCCTAGCACGCCAATGGAACCTCACCGATCTTTCTCTGGCAGCGAACGAATGAAGCGTGAACCGGTAATGCACACGTGCGGACGGGCGCCTCGCCCGTCCAGGTCGAGCAACGCTCGGCAGCGCGTACACTAGCATGCGAGCATGGCGACCTTCGATCAATCCCGTGAACTGCGTATTGTTCCTGTCTCGCTGGCCGACGAAATCCAACCCGGCGCTTCAATAGCGGAAAAACTTATCTATGCTCTCAAGCATCTGAATCTATCGCTACAAAAAGGCGACATTCTGATCGTAAAGCACAAAATTGTTTCCAAGGCGGAAGGCCGGCTTGTTCCCCTCGAAACCATCAAGCCCACCGCCGCTTCCCGCGCGTGGGCGCGACGTTACAAGCTCGATGCACGGGTGACGGAAGTGGCTCTTGCAGAGAGCAAGCGGGTGGTGCGGCGCAAACGCGGCATCCTGATCACCGAAACTCGACACGGCCTGATCTGCGCCAATAGCGGCGTGGATGCTTCCAACGTCGATGGCGGACGCCACGTGCTTCTGCTTCCGAAAGACCCCGACCGCTCCGCGGCTCGACTTCATAACGAGCTCGAAAAACGCCTGAAACTTTCGATCCCCGTTATCATTAGCGATAGTTTCGGTCGTCCCTGGCGGGAAGGACTGACCGAAGTTGCAATTGGCGTCGCCGGTATGCAAGCCTTGCATGATTATCGAGGGCATCGCGATCCCCACGGTTACCCTCTGCGCGTCACAATTGAAGCCGTCGCCGATGAACTGGCTTGTGCCGCCGGCCTGGTCTGCGGCAAGCTAGCTCGCACGCCAGCGTGTATCATTCGAGGGTTCCGTTATCGGCGCGGGCGTGGGCGGGCAAGTGATCTAATTCGTCCGGCGGCGAGCGATCTGTTTCGCTGATCTGGTTTTCGAGGAGGACGTATGACTCGCATTCTTACGCAGCCAGAACTGGAGAGCTTCCCCGCGCTGGAGTGGCCGGACATCGCTCCTCGCATGAGTCGCCAGGTGCGCACCGCACTTGAGCAAGTGATGGAAACGCTCGATGGCGGCGTGCTCAGCCGCGACCAGTGCACCCTGCTGGCAAACGCCGCGGGCGATGACCTCCTCGGCTTGCTGGTTGCCGCTGATACCTTGCGTCGCGAGCTAGCCGGAAATATCGTCACTTACGTCGTGAACCGCAACATTAATTTCACCAACATCTGCTTCGTCGGTTGCAAGTTCTGCGCCTTTAGCCGGGGACCACGCGAATCCGACACTTACTTCCTCAGCCTTGAGCAAATGGCCCAGAAGGCAACCGAGGCCTGGCAAATCGGGGCCACTGAAGTTTGCATTCAAGGTGGACTGCCGCACGGCCTGCCTCCGTTCCACTATCGCGATATCTTGCGAGCCGTAAAGCCAGCTGTACCCGGCATGCACATTCACGCCTTTTCGCCCATGGAGATTGTTTACGGCGTCGAACTCACCGGCATGCCGCTGGAAGATTACCTCCGCATGCTGCGCGACAACGGCCTCGACACGCTACCAGGCACGGCAGCCGAAATCCTCGACGACGACGTCCGCTTCGTACTCTCGCGTAACAAGCTTTCCACCGAGCAATGGAAGCAAGTCATCCGCACCGCCCACGGCTGCGGTATCCGCAGCACCTCCACGCTGATGTATGGACATGTCGAGTCCCCCGAGCACTGGGTCCATCAACTACTCTTATTCCGCGAAATCCAACGGCAAACTGGAGGTTTCACCGAATTCGTCCCACTCGGATTCGTCCATCAGAATACGTTGCTGTTCCATCAGGGAATTGCGCGGCCAGGTCCCACGCTCGCCGAGCACCTCAAAATTCACGCACTGGCGCGAGTTCTCCTCGCCGGCGCCATCAACAATATTCAAGTGTCATGGGTGAAGCTGAACCGCAGCCTGTCCCAACTCTGCCTGCAGGCCGGCGCGAACGATTACGGCGGAACGTTGATGGAAGAAAACATCTCACGCGAAGCCGGAGCCACCGCCGGCCAGTACACCAGCCCAGAGGATTTTCAGGCGCTCATTTTGGAAGCTGGCCGCATTCCCGCCGAACGCAACACGGTTTACACTCGGATCAACCTCAAGTTGCAACCCGCAGAATTTACCTCTGAGCAATTACTCGAACCGGAGTTTGCATGACAACGGCGTCATGAACGCGCCCCGTCCCATCGCTGTTCTCGGAGGTACCGGCCCGGAAGGATTCGGTCTGGCTTTGCGGTGGGCGCGAGCTGGCGAGACCGTGATTATCGGATCACGAGACCCCAAGCGGGCTCAGGAAGCCGCTGAAAAAATCAAACAAAAAGCCGGCGCGAGCGCGAAGATTTCCGGCAGCGAAAACGTCACAGCCTGCAGCGCGGCCGACCTGCTCGTGCTCACAATTCCCTTCGAGGGCCACGCGACCCTGCTCAAGCAACTCAAGCCGGCGTTCCGTCCCGGCAGCCTCGTGATTGACGCCACCGTCCCTTTAGCCGCAAGCGTGGGCGGCCGCGCCACCCGCACGCTCGGAGTGTGGCAAGGCTCCGCCGCGCAACAAACCGCGGAACTTGTTCCCAAAGGCATTTCGGTGGTGGCCGCCTTTCAAAACCTTGGTGCGGAACTGCTGAATGCCGAGGGTCCAGTCGACTGCGATGTGATTGTCTGCAGCGATGATCCCGCCGCCATTCCAATCGTACGAAGCTTGGCCACAAAGATTTCCGGAGTTCGTGCAATCGACGGCGGCAAACTGGAAAACGCGCGAATCCTCGAGCAGATCACGGCATTGCTGATAAGCCTGAACATCCGGCACAAAGGCCACTCCGGCATTCGCATCACCGGGCTGCCACCTGCGGCCTACGAAGTTGTGTAGCGCCGGTATCCCTTCGGCTTCGCTGCGGGCAGGCTTGCCGACGGCCCCGAGGGCATCCTGCCTTTGGAGCGCGCGCTGACGCTTTCGCCCTGGTAGGAAAGAAATGAACGATTCCGCCGAAAATCGTCCAGCTATCGAATTCCGCCACGTCTCCTATCGCGTGAACGGCAACGGCGACGCCGCACGCGAACTGCTCCACGACCTGAACCTCGAAGTGCAACGCGGAGAAACCCTAGTCTTGCTAGGCCGCAGCGGCTCCGGCAAAACCACCACGCTCAAACTCATCAATCGTCTGCTCACTCCGAGCAGCGGCGAACTTCGGGTCGAGGCACGTCCCACTCGCGATTGGGACGTAATCCGCTTGCGCCGCATGATCGGCTACGTAATCCAAGAGGTAGGACTCTTTCCTCACTTTAACGTCGAGCGCAACATCAGCCTGGTTCCGAAGATCGAGAACTGGCCCGCCGATCGAATCCACGCGCGCGTTCTTGAACTGCTGCAACTCGTCGGCCTCAATTCCGAAATCGCCTCGCGTTATCCCCGCGAACTTTCCGGCGGGCAACGACAAAGAGTAGGCGTGGCGCGCGCACTGGCGGCCGATCCACCCATTCTCCTGATGGACGAACCGTTCGGCGCGCTCGATCTCATCACCCGCGCTGAACTGCAACGTGAATTTCTCGAGCTGCAAAAGCGCCTCCGCAAGACCGTCGTTTTCGTCACCCACGATTTGCGCGAAGCCCTGTTACTCGGCACTCGCATCGCGCTCATGGAAGCAGGCAAATTGGTCAGCATTCAAACCCGGGAAGAGTTTCTGAATTCAACAGAACCGCTTGCCGCTGCATACAAACAAGCCTTCGGTACTCCGTTGTGAATAAGGACGGGCGTCTTGCCCGTCCAGGCCGAGCGAAGCTCTGCGCTTTTGAGAAACTGAGGAAGCGAATGAACCTCTGGCAATTCATGTTGCAGAATCGCACCGAAGTCCTCGAACTGACTTTCGAGCATTTGAAGCTGGTAGGAATCTCCACCTTCCTCGCCGTGCTCGTCGGGATCCCACTCGGCATTCTCATAACTCGCTGGCCCAGTCTCAACAAACCTGTCCTGGGCGGCGCCAACATTATTCAAACCATCCCCAGCCTCGCCCTCTTCGGATTCCTGCTGCCTGCCCCGTGGATTGGAGCCCGCGCCGACCGCCTCGCGATCCTTGCTCTCGCTCTCTACGCTCTGCTGCCGCTAATTCGCAACACCTACGCGGGGATTCAAGGCGTGGACCGCTCCATAGTCGAAGCGGGACGAGGCATGGGCATGACGGATCGCCAACTCCTATTTCAAGTCGAACTCCCGTTGGCTCTCGGAGTAATTATCGCCGGCGTTCGCGTCGCCACCGTGATCTCCGTCGGCCTGGCCACCATCGCCGCCGCCATCGGCGCCGGCGGCCTGGGAGAATACATCTTCCGCGGCCTCGCCATGGTCAACAACCAAGTCATTCTCGCCGGCGCCATCCCCGCCGCCGCGATGGCATTGCTAGCCGACGTAAGCCTGGGCTGGATCGAGAAACGTCTGAGCCACCTTTGAAATTAACGATGCACGCGTAGATGAAATTGCCGATGAACGCGTAGGGCCGGACGCCTCGTCCGGGCGGCAGAGCAAAGCTCTGCTGGGTTCGCCGGGGCATGGCTCAGTCATGCCGATTGATTCACCGACGAACCGGCTTCAGCCCTTAAGCAAACTTTCAAGAGCGTTGCGAACGAAATATGGTCCACCGAATCACAACATTCGCTCTCATTGCGGCGCTCTTAACCGCCTGCGGCCCTTCCCGCGAGAATCGCATCGTCATAGGATCCAAGAACTTCACCGAGCAACTCATCCTTGGAGAAATCATCGCCCAGCAAATCGAAAACAAAACTCACCTTCCAGTCGAACGCCGCTTCTATCTGGCCGGCACCTACATTTGCCACCAGGCCATTCTCGGGGGCCGCATCGACATCTATCCTGAATACACCGGCACCGCCCTAACCGCCGTTTTAAAAGAAAAGCCCGACGCCGATCGCGAAAAAGTCTACGACCAAGTCAAAACAGAATATGAGAAACGCTTCGACCTGACTGTTGGCCTGCCATTCGGATTCAACGACACTTTCGCTATCGAAATCCGTGGTGACGACGCACGCCGCTTCAACCTGAAGACCATCTCGCAAGCGGTACCATACGCTCCAAAATGGCGCGCCGGATTCGGCTACGAGTTCATGGAGCGTCCTGACGGCTACAAAGGGCTGGCCGCCATCTACGGGCTGCATTTCGCCGACAATCCCAGGATCATGGATCTTGGCCTCCTGACTCGCGCCCTGAAGGACAAACAGGTCGACCTCGCCGCAGGCAACACCACCGACGGCCTGATCCCCGCCCTGGATCTGTTCGTCCTCGAAGATGACAAACATTATTTCCCTCCGTACGAAGCCGTGCCGATCATTCGCCAGGAAACGCTAACCCGCTATCCCGAGGTGAAACCAGCGCTGGATGAACTTGCCGGAAAAATCTCCGATGACGACATGCGCCAACTGAACTATGCCGTCGACGGCCAGCACCGCGACGTAAAGCAAGTAGTCCACGACTTCTTAATGAAGAAACAGCGATAGCGCAGGCCAGCATCCGACTGAAATGAGGACGGACGTCGCAAAGCTTCGCGGCACGCCAACCAAATCCGAAAATGGCGCATCCACTTGCGCTTATTCCGCAAGACTTTTCACAAACAGACACTAAGCGCGAAGATTGCCTCGCCCCGTGCTACGATGGCCGCGATTCAAAAGAAGACACCCGATCAAAACGGAGGAACGACTCTGACCAACATAGGGCAACAACGGATTTATAGAATGATCGCGGCCACCACCGCTCTGGCCTTGCTCACGCTATTGGCCACTCAACGGGCACCAGCACAGACCCTGGACGCGCTGTACAGCTTCACAGGCGCGGCAGACGGCGGAGACCCGTTCCCCGCTGTAATCCGCGACGCGGCCGGCAATCTTTATGGCACCACCGACTACGCTGGCACTTCCTTCGCGGGTGTGGTTTTCAAAATCAGTAAAACCGGCAAGGAGAGCGTCCTCTACAACTTCACCGGTGGCGACGACGGGCAATACCCCTACGCACCTTTAGTCCGGGATGCGGCTGGTAATCTTTATGGCACCACTTCGCAGGGCGGCACTTCCGGTCTCGGCGTGGTGTTCAAGCTAACTCCCACTGGCAAAGAGACGGTGCTGCACAGCTTCACGGGTGGCGCCGATGGCGTATATCCGTACGGGGGTTTGTTCCGCGACGCCGCGGGCAATCTTTATGGCACCACCGAAATCGGCGGCACCGCCAACGACGGAATCGTCTTCAAGATCAGCAAGACCGGCAAAGAGACGGTGCTGCACAGTTTCACGGGCGCGGCGAACGATGGCGGAGAGCCTGTCTACTCAGGTTTCTACATGGACGCGAAGGGCAACCTCTACAGCGTCGCCTCGCACGGAGGGACCTCGGGTGAAGGAGTTCTTTACAAGCTGAGTCCACGCGGCAAGTTGACGGTCTTGCACAGCTTCGCCGCCGGAACCACCGACGGCTGCTATCCCTACGGAACTCCCGCGGTAGATGCTCAGGGTAATATGTACGGCGGCACCGGAGGATGCGGAACCTCGAACTTCGGAGTCGTGTGGAAGATGAGCAAGAACGGCACGGAAACCGTATTGCACAACTTCGCAGGCACCCCGTCCGATGGCCAATCTCCCCTCGCCGGTGTAATCCTGGACGCGCTTGGAAATATCTATGGCAGCACCAACACCGGCGGCGCCTCCAACTTCGGAACCGTTTTCGAACTCCATAAGAACGGCAAGTACACCTTGCTGCACACCTTCACCGGGGGCACGGACGGCAAGTATCTCAATGGCGGTCTGATCCTCGACCTCAGGGGCCGCATCTACGGCACCACCATAAACGGAGGCACCGGCGGCTACGGCACAGTCTGGAGGATCACCAAGTAATCCGCACGGCCAGACTAGCAAAATCAGGGTGCCCCACTCTTTCGCGTTCTGTGCGAAAGGGTGGGAACCTCTCCATCGTCTCGTCGATCCAGTCCACCTAGCCGTAATCGAACAACACAGCATCGAACAACTCCTGCCCGCGGATTTTGATCGAGCTTGCGTGGCGCGGGCGCCCTCGCCCGCGAAATGGAAAGACCAGAACAGCCAGGGGTCACGCCGAACATTAGGCGGGCAAAACACCAGCCCTGACTGGGGCGGCAGACAATAGCCCAGGACGTAGGTCCTGGGTAAAGCCAGAAAAAAGACTCAGGCGCCGAAGGGGCGCCACGCCGCCCCCTTGCGTCGTAGATCCCGACACCAAAATCCCCGACCGCGCTTCTCGCCCCAAGCCCCGAAAAAGGTGTACGCTTGTTTCTTCCCCTGGAATCTCCATCTGGTATGAGACGCTTTCGCTGGGCTAATTTCGCTTTCCTGATTGGCTCATGGTTGTGCCTGGCAAACGGCGTGGTGTGGGCGGAGGCAGGTGTGCTGGTCGTGCACGTCAAGGATGCGCAACGGAACCCGATTGGCGGTATGCAGATTGGAGTCGAAGGGGACGGGGGATCAGCTGTTACAGGTGACGATGGCAGGGCGCGGATTCGGTTGGCCAAGCAGACCAGAGAAAAAAGTTGGGTTTCCCTGCAGATCTTGAAGTCACCACCAGGCAAGGACCTGGCGTTCGTGCAGCCATGGGACTACCGAACTCTGGTGCCGCCGTTTGAAAACGAGTCAGACAATTTCGTCGAAGTGGTCGTTGTTCAGCGGGGCGATCGCGCAGCCTTGGAAAGCGGCACCGTACTGGAATCATTGACGGCGCAAATCAATAAGGCAAACGCCCCGAAAACAGCAGACAACCGAGCGCCACGAGAAGATCCGAAAGCGAGCCTGGTTACGGTTGCGAAGCAATATGGGCTGGCTCCGGATGATTTGGATCAAGCAATACGAGCATGGGGAGTCACAGTGACCGACCCGTACGAAGCTGGCCTGGCCGCCCTGTATGAGCGCAACTATCCCAAGGCCTCGGCGCAGCTCACAGATTCGCTTAAGCGGAGGGAGGAAAAATTGGCGGCGGATCAGAAGGCAGTGGCCGATACAGCCTGCTTTCTTGGCAATTCGCTTTTTTGGGAGGGCAAGTACCGGAAATCAGCCACCGCTTATCAGCGTTGTCGTGAGTTGCGACCGGATGACAGCGCGACCCTGAGGGAACTGGCCTCAAGCACGGGACACGCGGGGGACTATGCCGCGGCGGTGCCGCTGCTCCTCGAGTTGCTGGAAATTGATGAGAAGGCCTGTGGGCGTGACGACCCCGAGGTGGCCACGGATCTGACGGCCCTCGCGGGACTGTTACAAGCCGAGGGCAAGTATGACGAGGCGCAGCAACTGTTTGAGCGGGCGGAAGCAATTGATGAGGACGCCTTCGGGCCTGAGAACCCCTTGGTCGCCATGGATCTAAGCAACCTCGCGGGACTCCTGCGAGCTAAGGGCAAGTATGGGGAGGCGGAACCGCTGCTTCGGCAGGCGAGGTCGATCGATGAGAAGATGCTCGGGCCAGACGATCCCGCGACCGCTGACACCCTCAATCAATTAGCATTGCTGCTGCAGGCTAGGGGTAGTTATGAGGAGGCGGAGCCGCTGTTTTGGCGAGCCTTGGCGATTTGGAGGAAGACGCTTGGACCCTACCATCCCGAGGTGGCGAACGCTGAGAACAACCTGGCACTTTTGTTAGAGGTCAACGCGGACTATGCGGCGGCGGAGTCCCTGCTCCAGGAGGCGCGAGCAATCGACGAGAGGGTGCTGGGGCCTGACCATCCTGACCTCGCGAACATCCTGAACAGTCTAGCAGGCGTGCTGGAGGCCGAGGGCGATCATCGGAACGCGAAGCTGTTATTCCGGCAGGCGCTAGCGATTGATCGGAAAACGCTGGGACCTGATCACCCCTTAGTCGCCAACATCCTGACTAACCTCGGAGGAGTGCTGCTTGCCAATGCGGACTATGAGGAGGCGGAGTCTCTGCTCCGGGAGGCGCGAGCAATCGACGAGAAAGCACTCGGGCCTGAGCATCCGGATGTCGCGAACGTTCTAAACAGCCTGGGGGGCGTGCTGCTGTCCGAGAACGAATATGTGCAGGCAGAGCGGCTCTTTCTGCGCGCGCGAGAAATCGACGAGAGAGCGTTCGGGCCTGACCACCCCAGGGTAGCAAACATCCTCGACAACCTGGCGGGGGCACTGCAAGGCCAGAAGAGGTATGAGGAGGCAGAGCGTTTATACCGGCAGGCGCTAGCGATTGATGAGAAGACGCTGGGGCTAAATCATCCCAAGGTAGCTGATACCCTGAACAACCTAGCAGGTCTGCTACAAACGAAAAAGGACTACCCGGCAGCGAAAGCTTATTTCGAGCGCGCGCTCACGATCCAACAGAAGAAACTAGGCCCTAATCATCCCCTGACTGAGCTGACTCGTCACAATCTGGAATCGCTAAGCAACACAATTACTGCGCAGCAAACAGGGAAGTAACTTATGTGGGAAAAAGCTCTCGAAATAGCAAGCCACACCGTTCACCCCGTGGCGGCGGCAGCGTTTGCCCTTGTTCTTGCAGCCTACCTATTCAGCATCGCACTCAAGAAAAGGCAGTCTCGCGTCGTCTGGCTGCTGGCCGCCGTGATCCTGCTCCTCGGCCTGAGTCCCCTTCTCTCGTCGACATACCTGCAGTCCCGAGGACTGTACAGGGTTCGAGTCTTTGTCCTGGATGCTGATAAACAGCCCGTCGACGACGCTCATGTGACCTCATCGAACGGCGGCGAGCCAAAGAAGGTTGAGGCCGGATGGGAGTTCGACGTCCCCCCACAATCGCTGCCAGCAGATGGCAAGTTAAAGTTATTTGCGTCGGTTAAGAGCGCCTTTCTCGCCGGTGCTTCCACAATCGTCCTTGACAGCGACTACTTCCCCACAGTGGAGATTCAGCTGGATCGAGACACCTCAGCGACTGTCCGCGGGGTAGTTATCGACGAACACCGCAGATCGGTCGCGGGCGCGCAGGTGTCGATTCCTGGTTATTCGGACGTCGCAGAGACGGACCAAATGGGTAATTTCGTCTTACCCGCCCATGCAGCGGATGGGCAGATTGTTCAAGTCCGTGCTCAAAAGGGCCAGCTCGTTGCTAGCATGTCCGTTCCTGCCGGCAACGCGGCGGTAGAGCTGATGCTAAGCCACCCGTGAGGACAGAATAGCATTCGCGCAATGCGGCTTCTCACATCAACCAGACCGCATCCACATCCACAATCACCTGCGTCCGCGGAATCTTCTGTTCGACTGCATAGATGAGCATCGATCTTAAAGTCTCATTCAGCTTCTCCCGGCTGGCCGACTTCAAAACAAAATGATAGCGGTAGTCGCGCTTCAACCGGACGATCGGCGCCGCCGCGGGACCCAGCACCCGAATGCCCTCATGCCGAGTTTTCTCGAACCACCTGCCCAGAATGCCCGACCACCGCAGCGCCTCATCCAGCTTGTCGCTGCGCACCAGCACATTCGCCAGCGCGCTGTACGGTGGATAGTGCATCCAACTCCGAAAGCGCAGTTCTTTTTCGTAGAACCCGACAAAGTCGTGTTGCGCCGCATACTGCACCGCATAGTGATCCGGAAAATACGTCTGCAACACAACTTTGCCCGGAGTCTGGCCGCGCCCCGCGCGTCCCGCCACCTGAGTCAGCAATTGAAAGGTGCGTTCCGCCGCGCGAAAATCCGGAAACCCCAAAGCCATATCCGCCCCAACCACCCCCACCAGCGTGACCCCATGAATATCATGGCCCTTGGCGATCATCTGCGTGCCCACCAGCAGATCCAGTTCGCCTTCGTTGAGCGCGTTCAGCGCCCGCTCAAAATCTTCATTGCCGCGAACCGTATCCCTGTCAAGACGCCCGATGCGCGCCTGCGGAAACAGCCCATGCAACAACTCTTCCAGCTTCTCCGATCCAGTCCCGAGAAAATAAACATACTCGCTGCCACATTCCCCGCAGACCTTCGGCACCGGGGCCATGAATCCGCAGTAGTGGCATACCATGCGGTTCGAGCCCTTATGATGCGTCATGGCAATGGCGCAATTCCTGCACTCCATCCGGTTCCCACACGAGCGGCAGAGCGCCACCGGAGAGTAACCGCGCCGGTTGAGCAACACCATCACCTGCTCCTTGCGATCCAGCCGTTGCCTGATTTCCTCCACTAGCTTCCGCGAAATGACCTGCTCCTTGCCCGTCTCCTGAAACTCCTGCCGCATGTCAACGATCTCGACCTCGGGCAGCGGCCGATTTTCCACGCGATCCGGCAATTCGAGTAGCGCATATTTGTTTTTCTTGGCGTTGAAATAAGATTCCAGCGAAGGCGTAGCCGAGCCCAGCACTACGACCGCCCCTGCCATCTTGGCCCGCATCACCGCCACATCCCGCGCGTGATAACGCGGCGTTTCTTCCTGCTTGTAGGAAGAATCCTGCTCCTCGTCCACAATCATCAACGCCAGGTTAGAGACCGGAGCAAACACCGCCGAACGCGTGCCCACCACCATGCGCGCCTCGCCCCGTTTGATCCGATGCCACTGCTCGGCCCGCTCCTGATCCGACAACGCTGAGTGCAGGATCGCAACCTCGTCTCCGAACACGTGATGCAGGTCAGCCGCAACCGCCGGCGTAAGCCCAATCTCCGGAACCAACAAGATCGCCGATTGTCCCGCCTCGAGAACTGATCGCATGGCCGCGAGATAAACCGCGGTCTTGCCCGACCCGGTCACGCCGTGAAGCAAGGTGCCAGAAAACGTGCCAGCACGTACGCTGTCCTCAATCCGCTTCAGTGCATCCTGCTGTGCGGAATTAAATTGAAAATCCAAAGGAGAGGACCGGCTGTGTTTGCCAGTGACCGTGAACTCAACTGGCTCCTCGACGATTTCCACCAGCCCGCGCTTGACCAACGTTGCCAGCGTAGTGCGCGGAAGCCCCAGCCCTTGCAGGACCTCGACGGCGAGCCGCCCACCCGCTGCGGCCAGGGTTTCGATTATTGCCTGCTGATTGGGATTGAGTTTGCCCTCTGCGGCTTTCAACAGGGCCACCTTAACCGTGCGGGTTGCGTCGCGCGCATCCGACAAGTCTTCTCGCGCGATCCATTTCTTGCGCACCATGCCAGCCAGCAGAGACTTCGAAACGCCGGTTGCAGCACGAACAGTCTCCTCCCGCACCGTCGCACGCTCCGCCAGATAGTCCAGGACGCGAACCTCCGCCAGTTGATCCTCCGGCGATTTGTGGGAACGAGCCGAGGAGCCCGACGCGCCTGCAAGGTGCAACGCCATCTGTCCTTCATTGGTGGTGCGATAGCCGATGGTTCGTTTGAATTCCGCCGCCAGCGGCAGCATGGTGCGAAACACTTCGCCCAGCGGCGCGAGATAGTAGTCCGCGATCCACTTACCCAACTGGACAAGCTGTTCGTCGAGGACGGGCGTAGCATCAAGCACGCTGACGATGTTCTTGGCTTCAACTTTCGGGGCGCGATCATGCAGCGCAGTAACGACGCCCGACATGCGCTGCTGGCGAAACGGAACCAGCACGCGTCCGCCGACCACGGGCTGCATCCCGTTGGGGAGGCGGTAGGTGAACGCAGTGTCCAGGGGCACGGAGAGCGCGACGTCACAGAATTCAGTCATGAGATCAGGCCAGCTTAGTGGCATCGTAACATTTGGTAGTCAATCGCCTTAGTGTTCTATGTGGAACAAATTACTATATCTCGTAGCTATAGCAAGGCAAATCCGCTGGCAACCAAACGACTTACAGTTTAAAAGGGCAACTCTGCCTGTTGGGGCGTGCGCCGCGAGTAAATTTGGACAAATCTTTGACATTCTATTGACAACTCGCAACTGAATGAGCCTTAATATGATGCTCGCAGGTCAGAAGATATCAGCGTTCATCCAGATACGGTGATATCGGGTCCCCCCCACCCTCTGATATTTCATTACTTTAAAGGAGAAATAAGCATGCAACGTCAGTACGTTCGCACGACCGCTTTACTCTGTCTTCCGCTCCTGTTGGTGTTGGCTTCCAGCACCGCGTTTGCTCAATATGCAGTCACCAACCTGACTTCAAATCAGTCAGGTAAGGCCAAACATACGGACTCCTTGCTACAGAATGCCTGGGGATTGGTTTATGCTCCCGGCAACCCATTCTGGGTAAGTGATGAATGGAATGGGTGGTCCACCCTTTACGATGGAGCGGGAGTCCCGCAAAGCCTCCAGGTGGTTGTCCCTCCAGCCAGCGGAAGCGGGCCAGGGTCTCCCACGGGAATTGCCTACAATGGCTCGAATGAGTTCCAGATTGACAGTTGGACGTCGCTCTTCTTGTTTGCGACGCTGGATGGGACCATCCAAGGGTGGTCGCATTTCTCTCCGAACAAAACCCTCATCGGAGTGAACAATTCCGGCAACAAAGCCAGCTATACCGGCGTGGCCGTCACAAGCAAGACCCAGGGAAATTTCCTCTATGCGGCCGACACCGCGAACAACAAGATCGATGTCTATGACGGCACCTTCACGTACGTGAAATCGTTCACGGATTCGACCATTCCGAAGGGATTCGTGGTGTTTAACGTCCAGGACATTAAGGGTGAGCTTTACGTCTCCTATGTCAGCGCTGCTGGTGGTGGAGGCGGATTCATTGACATCTTCAACGAAGATGGCACCTTCGTAAAGCGGTTTGCTCACGGGGCTCCGCTGAGTCAGCCTTGGGGATTTGCCGTGGCTCCGAAGAATTTTGGTCCACTCAGCAATACCCTGCTGATCTCCAACAACACCAATACCGGGACCATCAACGGCTTCAACCTCAAGACGGGGAAGTTTGTCGGTACCGTCAAGAACTCCGCCGGCAAGCAGATTAAGATCAACCAGCTTTGGGGACTCGATTTCGGTGGCGGGACTGCAGCCAACGGAAAGACGAATCAACTCTACTTTACGGCGGGACCGAACAACAATGTGAATGGGTTGTTCGGGGTAATTGCGTTCAAGTAGTAGTGCCGAGTAACGATTGCTGCGGGTGCTGGGTTCGAATCCGGCACCCTTTGCAGTCGCGACGGTCTTATGGGTGGGCGAACCGCCGTGTCTGTAGAAGCACTCTTTCGCCCCGCCGGAGCTTGACTGTGACACCGCTTCTTACCTACGGCTTGCGGGGCTGTTACGAAACTCGTGCCATCCGCTAAAGCGGACTCGATTTGTTCCACTTTCGGTTTCCCGGCACTGCCGAGCCGGGCTTTCAGATGCCGCCGCTACGCGGCTGGAGCAGCGGTGGTCCCGCCATCACGGTCTTCCATCGAGTTTCGTAACAGCCTCTTGCGCCGTGGGCTACCTTATCACGCCGCTTCGCGGCTGCTACGGGTGACCCGACTCGAGTCTTTTCATTCTCTGCAATCGGCGCCTAACTGCTTAAATTTTTACAATTCGGAGACACAGTGTTGACATAAGGGCTGGTGACATGGCCGAGAATTCGCTTAATCCGGGGTGAGTGGATGATCTTGTTTGTCCCACTCGAGTTCCACAAATGGCGTATTAGCCACTCCCGTCAACTTCAGTTAACACAAGGAGAAGAATCATGGTGTCTCAGAATTGGTCACGCCGCACACTCGCATTCGTGGCTTCACTCGTATTCCTGATGGGGTTGATTCCCAGCCCTGCCGCCGCTCAATTCGCCGTCACCAATCTAGTGTCAAACCAGGCCGGAAAGGCCAAACATCGGGACAAAGAATTGGTCAATGCTTGGGGAATGTCGTTCTTTCCGGGTGGGCCGTTTTGGATTAGTGACAATGGTACTGGCGTTACCACCTTCTACGACAGCAAGGGGAATAAGGATGGGCAAGTCACAGTGGCTCCGAGCTGCAGCACGGCGCCGGATTGTGTCACCGGGCAAGTTGCGAACGGCACAAAGGATTTCGTGGTGTCGCAAGGTGGAAATTCAGGACCGGCCGCATTCATTTTCGCGACGTTCGAGCCGGGCACGATCAGCGGCTGGAATCCGAAGGTGAACGCGAACTCCTCCGTAGTCGTGGTCAACGCAAATGCCTGGTACACGGGCTTGGCCATGGGCGTAAACAACGGAGCCAACTTCCTTTTTGGTGCCGACAATTTGAACAATAAGGTTGACATCTATGATGGCACCTTTAAACTCGTGGGCTCGTTCACAGATACGAAACTGACAGGCCTTAGCGTGTACAACGTTCAGAACATCAATGGCAAACTGTATGTTACCTTTACCGACAGTATTCCCGGTACAAAGGGTGCGGTGGATATCTTTACCACCGCTGGTAAATTAGTCAAGACTCTCACCAGGAGCAAGGCTCTGGTGGGTCCGTGGGGGGTGGCCCAGGCACCCAAAAACTTCGGTCCGGCGAGCAACGAGTTGCTGATCGGCAATGTAGGCAACGGCTGGATCAATGCGTTCAACCCCAAAACTAAGACGTTAACGCCCCTCAAAAATGCATCGGGTAAGCCGATCAAGATTGACCTGCTTTGGGCGATCGCTTTCGGTCAAGGCGGGGGAATGAACGGCAATCCGAATCAGCTATTTTTCACCGCAGGCCCGAATGGATATGCGAACGGTCTGTTCGGCGTGATCAACTTTAAGTAGCGATTGCCGGCAATTTTCAACATCGGGCTCTGGCTGCGTGAGGCTGAATGGAGTGGAGATTCAGCGTCACGTTAAGTCGGAGCCTGAATTTTGTTGGCAGGTTGCGGATTAGGGGAATGAACCGGCAGTTCAAAACAACAGTTCACTGGCGATGCGTTGGCAATAGTTCCTGGTGGGAGAGATCGCAGGTTGACGCAGATGCGGGTTGATGAGATTTATGAGCGCCGGCCAGTCTGTGCAATCTTATCCAGCGTGCCAATTCCAACACATATCGCGAACTCGATCCGAGATCAGAGATCAGCCTTTGCAGAACAGACCACGATTGCAGTTGGCGTGCCGTCAAGGAGGTCGCAGCAGCGTTATCGGTCGAAAGCGCGGCCGGCCGCTTCCAGGGAAGCAGACGCTGTTGGGTGATTTGTTTTCGAACCGTGGGGTCGGGAACGAACTGCTGGTGCAGGAAGACCGAAAGTTTGGTGGCTGAAAGCAGGCTGGAGCTGTCGTAGGGATGCTCCTCGATCGCCCAGCGCCGCCCATAATTTTGGAGCCAAAGTCTGGCCGAAGGACGGACGCATTGCGTCCATTTCGCCGCTACCAGCGGCATGGGAGCGGCAAACGCTCGTTTCGCCAATCCCATGACAACGGCGGCGAATTCGGCCAGGTACGGAACCTCGCCCACGCGAACATTGACTCGATTCCAGAAATGGGTGTGGGATCGCCGCGCTTTCAGGAAGTAGCCCATTTCAAGGAGCGAGGAAAGTTTCACCCAGCCTTCCAGGGTGTGCTGGAATATGTGAAGTATCTGCAGAACGAATGCATCGTCGTCGTTCAACACCGGGAAGGGCAAGCCCTGCCAATCGTGCTCAATCGTCTGATCCAGGCGGAATTCTGGCTCGTTCAGCGGCACGCGGTTTAGTTTCCAGTTCCAGAATGTCAGATGCAGGTCGACCGAGGGCTCGGTCTCGCGGGAAAACGGATCATCGGACACTGTGGGAATTTTTGACGACGGTCTACCGTACTTGAATTCGATATCGGAGAATCGCTGCAGGCAATAGCCCGCCTCTTCCAGTACGCGTTGCGCTACCGGTAAAGATTTATGTTCAACCAGGTAATCCAGATCGCTGGGGGCGCGCAAAACGGCATTGGGGCAATACGCCGGGACAAGCGAGAAACCCTTGATCGCGGCATACTTCAGGCCTGCGTGGTCAAATCTTTCGTTAAGCGAACGAAATTCAGAGGCCAGGTAATCAACCCGCCGCCGGTTATCTGCAAGGTTCTGCTCAAACCGGGTCAATACCGGAGGCGGGAGCAACTGGGTGGCATTTATGCTTTTCAGTCGTTGCAACAAATAGAGGGTCAGGCCAGAGCGATCAAGCCATTTGAAGGTACGCTGCCAATCACGCAAGCGGAACTTCCTGAGCGCATCTACCTGGGGCCTTTCTTCGGAAACGCTTAAGCATCCGACTACGGCCTCGGCTAATGCTCGGTTCACGAGAGTGTCTCGATGGATGGTTCCAGCACTGCGACCCGTGCGGGCAGGAAGTATTGCATTAAGTCGGTGGGTGGCACTCCGTTTTCCTCTAACGCAAAATGGTACGAGGAGCGGTCCGTCGATTGGTCACGGAATCGTCAAATGTTGGTCACATTTCGTTCCACTCCCACCAAGGAGCGCTAGCCTGTGTTTTGATTCGTAAGCCTGGTGCCGGCTGCCGTCTGACGTCATCGGCTGATGACTTGTCCGCTTAGAAAGCTTTACAACTTATTGACAAAAAATTGACAAGATTTTCCTTCACATTGGCGAGTATAGTCTGTTCGTGATTTGGGCTTCATCGAATCCGAGCTGCACCTCCGAAGGTTTGAAGCTGCTCAACGAGTCTGCGCTGCTATGAGCACGGGCAATTTTCTTTGCAAGGACGCCGCGACGCCACTGTGCGAGCACTACACAGCAGCCGGCGCCGTGTGCAGTTTTTCCACGAACAGCGAGGCTCTTCTCGAAGCAGCGCGTGAGAGCTTTTTGCCGGTCGAAGCACAGCCGGTTTCCGTGGACTTCTCTGTCCGGTTCTGGGTGGATGATAGCAACTTGACGCGACCACCTTGGCCGAAGCCGTACGTCCGAGGGCTTAACTATCTCGTCTTTGCGGGATTTGACTCCGGAAGTTCGATGCTGGCGGATCTTCGCACGCGCAGAGTGATAGGGCGCTTTTCGGCGGGCATGGCGGCTGATGCCAGCTACTGGAAAACGGTTATTTTCCCGATACTCCTCACTATTGTCGGCGGTTCGGTCGGAGTTGCCGAGTTGCATTGCTCGTGCGTGGCGAAGAAACAGAACGGAGTACTATTGGTTGGTCCAGGCCGCTCAGGAAAATCGACTTTAGCGGTAGCGCTGGCCCGTGCAGGTTTTGGATTTGTTGCGGACGACCGAACCTTCTGTTCATTGCGAAAAGGCAAGCTGTTGGCTTGGGGACTGGCCACGACTCTTAAATTACGATCCGATGCTGGAGTGTATTTCAAAGAGCTTCACAATCGACAGCCGACTGATCTCCAGAACGGGGAACGAAGTTTTCGACTTGAACCGGAGTCCGGACTCGGCGTTGAGCGCGTGCGACGTTGTGAACCACGATTGCTGGTCTTTCTGGAACGAAATGAGAGTCCGATGTTTTGCCTGACCAGGATGTCAGCGCGGGAGGCAGCGGCTCGACTTGAGGAAGATCTGGTGGCGGAGCTGCCCGACGCGGCCGCCATGCAGACCGAAGTTGTCGGAAAGTTGACCCAATTGCCATGTCATCTCCTGCGATACGGTGGCCAGCCCCAGGATGTTGCACACGAGTTGGCCAGTTATTTTGATCGGGTGCAATCGCCAGTCAATCTGGTTACGGCTGCCGGCAATGAAACAACAATGAATTCTGAATGCAATAGCGCGGCAGCGAGACCAAAGCGGCCAGACCTTCTGCATCGTTTCACGCCGACGCCTTATTTCGCTGACTTGCGCATTATGGACAGGACTGTGCGGTTGGAGACGAATAGCCCGCGGGTTCTTCGACTTGGAGAAGAGTTCTTCAAGCAGTATCAGGCAGGACCAAGTGGGAGTCCTGACTTCGCATGGCGCATTGTCAGCGAATCCCATACTCAACCGGGCCCGTATGAAGGGCACATCTCCGCGTTCTCTGATCGCGGCCTGCGCCTCGTCAATATAGGGCAACGAAGTTTTGTGGGCGTTGATCTGGACCGGCGCGAGGGGATCGCTTTTCTCGGGGAACAGTTTGTCGACGGTGATGCCAGGTTTCATGGCCGTCCTCCTCTGGATATCTTGTTCTGTATAAGTGCGGGAAGTTTGGGATTGACCACTCTATCGGCGGCGTGCGTAGGGTTGGGTGAAACCGGGGTATTACTGTTCGGACCGCCGAATAGCGGCAAAACAACAGCAAGCTATCTGGCCACGAAGCTTGGACTCGAATTCCACGCCGACCAAACCGTATTTCTTGAGACCCGAACCGGCAAACTGCGCATGTGGGGGGACCCTTTTCCTGCGGTCTTCCGCCCTGACGCGGTTCAGTTTCTCCCGGAGCTCCGTGATTTGGCGCGCCCATCGCGCTATGCCAATCTAACTTTTTACTATATGGACAAGCGTCCTTTTCAGGCCATGCAAGTACGGCCCATAAGCCCGGTTTGTTCTGTCTTTCTCGACAGGATGGGCGCGATCAAATCGCGGGTCGCATCGGTTGACTCAACCGAACTTTCCCGGCGGCTGACGGAAAGCGTTCTTTTCCAAGACGACGACCGGTTTCAATCGCAGAATTCCGCTGTTTTCCGCAGTCTGGAGAAGCTGCCCGCCTATGACCTGATCTACGGCGAGGATCCGGCGAAGGCGGCAACGCTGGTGCAGAGACTGTTGATGGATCACGATGTTCCGCAATCGAGGTATTCGGTCAAAGTCTAAGACATGCCGAAGACTTTTTGGATAACGCTGGCATTTTCCCTGGGCTACCTGGTCCTGGCTCTGGGCTGCCTGTTCTTACCCGGAACTCCACATCCGTGGCTGCGCGTGGACTATTTTGCGGGTGGCTACCTGGCGTTACGATTTTTGGGCTCAATTCACTCTCTGATTTCAAGTCGGGAGGTCTTTCATTCAAAGCCTACGATGCGAGAATGCTGGGCGCTGGATTCCGATCCGGCAGGACCCAAGTGGGTCATGTTTCTTATGGCGGCCGACCTGGTTGTCTTCCTCGATTATGGACACTGGCAGTTGCTTCCCGAACTCAAACAACCCTGGCTTCAGAGCCTTGGGTTGGGACTGTATGTAGCTGTCGCGATTTGGCAGACGTGGACGGATACGTATCTCGCCAGGTACTTCAACCAAGAAAATCCGGAAATGGTTCCCATGGACCATGGTCCGTACCGGTACGTGCGGCATCCTCGCTACTCGGCTGCAATAGTGGCCAAGGTAGCTTTTGCCTTGGCCTTGGCCAGCGTTTTGGGCTGGGTGCTGGCCGCGGCCTGGGCAATGCTCCTGCTGCGAAAGATCGCCGTGGAGGAAGCTCATCTTAGAAGCGTCTTTGGTTCCACGTACGAAGCGTATTCGAGGAGAACAGCCAGAGTGCTCCCCGGCATCTACTGAAAGTTGAACGTCAGTTCTGCGGATGCTCTTCGATGTATTTTGCGATCGCGTGCGCCGCCACTTCGTTCCCCGGAGGTCCGAGATGACCCTCATCGATATAAAGCGGCTTTGGGACGGAGTCAAAAATCCCTCCGAGAAAAATAAAATCTGAAGTAGCCGCGGCCCGAGTGTCCGCCTCCTGGTAGACCGCAGTGACGATTCGAGACCAGGAATCGCTGACCGGCAGTTGCTGTTCAAACGGAACCAACGGCTTATGACCGTAGTAGAGTGAGGGTTGCCAAAAACAATAAATGCGGAAGTTGTAGGCCCGGCTGAGCGCCTTCACGACTCCAAGATTCGCCTCATAGTTGTCCAGTGTGGCCACGGCTTTGGTGTGCAATTCGTCAAGTACGGACCGGGAGGAATGTCGTTGGAAAAGACGGGCGCGGATTGTTCCAACCAAGCGTAACGTGTACGAGTCACGAACGAAGTCGAAGCGCCCTGCGAAGGAGCCCTCAACGCGAGCTTTGATTGTCTCGATGTAGAAGTGGGGCTTGGGAGGGCCGAATGACGGTCCGGCGGAACCAGCGTCATTGAGGCCATCATAGAAGATCACCACATCGGGATGGCCGCCTGCTTTGAGTTGCTCCATCAGGAGAATCACCTCTTGATTGGTTAGGTAACCCTCCACCCCGAAATTAGAAACAACCACACAATCCGCACTGTCGGCGTTCAAGTCACGAGATAAGAACGATGGCAAGGTTGCAAAATCCGGCACACCGGTTCCGTACATTGTGGATCCTCCGAAGATCCAAACAGTAACGTGGTGCCTTTTGCAGGCGTCTCGCACTGGATTAATCGTTCGGCGCCACACACCGGTCTCGCCCTCGTCGTTGTTGACATACTTGCCATGCCAATTGGTCACACCCCAGATTCGGAACGGCACGTAAAGCTTGCGCGATTTCTGCCGCCGGGGTTCTTCTTGCCAGAACTCCGCAGCCCACTCGTATCCTTGATATGCCGGACTTTCGGCCTGGAGCTCGGAGGCCCCCGGATAATCCGAGCGATGAGCCACCGACCAGATCGCCCATGAAGCGAGCTCCAGCAACACGGCAAGCAATACCAGGCTGAAAACTGCGTATCCGAAAACGGCAAAGATTCTCGGTACGTGACGGTCGGCAAAACGCTGCGTTCGATCGATTCCCATCTCGTCGGGCGTCGGCTTGGTGCAATCAGTCATGAGTGGTTCCGGACATTCGTTCACTACGGCAGAACTACCCGCGCAATCGCGCTGAGTCCGACGCCCCGGCCGCAATCAGTCGCGTAGAGCAACGTCTGAGTATTTTCCCATGAGGGCGAGATGGCATTGCACGACGCGTGCGTCAGTTGCTGCTCGTACCCGGTTGCGAAGTCGTGCACGACTAAGTGCCACGATCCGTGGTCGCGCCGGCTGAAGGCCAATCGCTGGCCATCAGGGGAGACGGACGGATATCTTGCGGGATGCGGAAGCCCTGGAAGTGCAGTCAGCAGTCGCGTACCGCGCCTTATGAGGAATACGTGTGGATCGCTCACGTCACCCGCCGCCGTGATCACATCCCCTTCGGAAGTGACGCTCACGTCGATGGGACGGTAAGCGCTGGGCAAAACCATTTGTGGGACATCATTAGAACCGGTCTCAGATAGCCACACTACGTTTCTCCCTTGCTCTTCCCTGACGAAGGCGAGCCACTTTCCGTTGGGCGACAGGGCAGGCTCCTGGCCTTCGGTCAGGATTTCGGGAGCGGATCCGGACCGATCCGTTGGCAGTCGCACAATGAACGATTGACGCTGGCTAAGTTCGAAATAGAGTGCAGAGTTTGTCTCCGCACCAGCCACTGAGAGCACATCACCCGGCATCGGCATGAAGCGGAAAGCTCCGTCTGCAAATAGCACCGCCTCATATCTCTTCTGCTCCATTTCTGCAAAAGCCACTCCATCCACAGTTGCGACCGGATTGGCAGCTCGGTATCCACTTGGAGGGCTCGGCAGACGCCTGGTGAAATCTTCCCCGCGGTTTCGAACACCGTGGAGATTGTAGAACGTCAAAACCGCAATCGAAATCAAGGCGGCAGCCAACCATCGCCGTCCGAAGACTATTCTGCGGCCCGCCCCCGCCGCGGACAGCAAAAGTATGTAAATCCCTGCTGTGGCCAGGAGACGGGACAATGGGAAGCAGTTCGAGATCCGCTCTGGCACCGGCGCGCAAGCCGCAGCGAACAGGAGCAAGAGCATGAGCGCCATGCTCGTGTTACCGGTGGCGACCAACACGTCGAAGCCCACGACCGCGGTGAAGATCAACAGGCATGGATAATCGGCGCCGGTTGTTGTGGAAAGCAGAAGAAACAAGGGAATGAGAGTTGCCCATTGTAATGTTGCGGTGCGCGGTCTTTCCTTACCGCTGGCCGATAGCAGGAAAGAGAAAATCAAAAGGGTAACCGTAGACGCCTGTGCAAGCGCGTACAGGGTGGGGGAGTTGATCAAGGGAAAAGGATTCAATTCTGGCTCAATCAGGAATAAATGGCTCCACAGAGTGATAAACGAATTCTGCGAAAGAACATAAGGGCCAAGCCAATCCCCGCGGGGAGCCTGGCTCAGAACTTCATAGAGAAAAACCCGGTGGACATCTATACCAAACAGGAAGAGGGAAACGGCGGTAAATGCTATCGCGCCTAGCACGAAACCAGCGACTGCCCGCCAATTGCGCTTCCAGATAAACAGAATCACAAAAAGAGCAGGAAATAACTTCAGTGCTGCCGCCGCGGCCAGCATTACTCCGCAAGTCCGCTGGTGCCCTAAGCAAAAACCGTAGTAAGCGACGCAGATAAAAAGCAGAACCAGCACGTAATGCCGTCCGAACAAGAAATCCACATGGAGAGGAAGAACGCACAACAACGATATCAAGCTGAGCCGGCGCCAACTCAACGACGTCATCCGATGAAGGAGCCACAAGGCGAGAGCAAGAAACCCAAGATTCAAAACCAACCAGGCGCGCTTGGCGGCGAGTGGCCGTAGCGTCGTGAATGGCAGCAGCGAAAGTATGCAGGTGGGAGGGTTGGGAGCAAAACTCACCAGGCCCTCCCGCACTGCCAAGTGATCGTTCTGGCGCTGAAACCAGGTCCATTCGTAGATGCGTTCGAGGGGAATGCGGCGATGGTAAAGTGCAGCCGCCAGATAGTAATTGGGGAACTCGCTGTTCAGATTTCGCCATCCAGGCACCAAACTACGGCCGACAAATACCGTCAGGAGAACGGCGAGCACAAACCACTCCAGCATTGGCAACCACCGATGATTGAGCAGCCCGAGCTTGGGGGGGCGGCCCAAGTGGTTCCTCTCTGGCGCCTCTGCCGAATCTGTCGTTGTACTCGGATCGTTCATGGACAATATGTGTGCCTACCTCTTTTCGACCAGGAAGTTCTCCGTACGAGACGGCCCACTGGGTAATTTGCCGGCAGAGTGCTAGCGCTGGCTCTCTCTGGCCGCACTACGTACAGGATGTACCGAGCAGGATACTGACATTCCGCCTCCCGTAGAAAACGGTCAACAATACTCGTGCCTGGAAGTTTCCTATCGCGTGCGCTACACGTCTCCATGTTCGCGTCGTCGCGTTTCCACATTGCCGTACTCCTAAAAAATGGTATAAATGAATGGCCCAATAGCCGAACTCTGAGCCAAAACGATAACAACGCCCAGAAGGAAAAGAGCGGCCAGCATCGGGACAAGCCACCATCTCTTACTGCGCCAAAAGAATGAGAGCAATTCCCCTACTATTCCGAAGCGGCCCGCTGCAGTTCTTGCGGCATTCACAACGCCCATGACGATTCTCCCGACTGTGTATTTTCTTTGTAACCTGAGAGCTGACTTAAGGCTTTCCACGTGCTGACACCCACGGGTCTCACGGCGGAGAGCGCCAGACAAAACGCTGCACAATAGACCGCCCCTCCGCAGGCAACCTCAAGCGTCAGCCCACCATAGCTGTGAGCCGGAAAACCATCCCGCAGCAATGCCAGCGTGCCCGCCATCGGAATGCAGAGACCGAGCGGCAAAAGGTAGGTCTGTCCGAGAAACGCTGCGAGAGGTATCTGCAGTTGGCGACAAATGTGCCGGGGAAGAAAAAACACGCCGGTGCAGGTCAACGGTACCGCTGTGCCGATTGCGACGCCAACGATTCCAAACCAGCGAACCAACAATATACTCAGAATCACGTTGATTCCACCTTCGAGCAATAAGACGAAAGCGAGCGTCTGATGCCGTCCCATACCGAGAAGGATTCTGGTCGAAGTCGACTGAGCAAGGTAGATGGCTCTGGGCACGATCAAGATGGCCAGGACGGAATAGCTGGAAAGGTATCTGGCGCCAACCCAAACCGTGATGATCGACTTGCCTAGAATTAACAGGATCACGGTGAGCGGAACGACTATGAGTGCGCAGGCGCGATTGCCGGCTATCAACGTCCGCCGCAGCTGAGCGAAATCTCCCGTCGCGGCGAATTGGCTGGACATGGGAGTGAAGATTTGGGCCATGCTTCGCACCGCATAGGTTGAATATTCCACCAGTCTCGCTCCTATCGAAAAAAAAGTGATGGCGGCGGAGGAAAGGAACGCCCCGATCACAGCCGTGTCGGATTGAAAACGAAGTCTCTCGGCAATGAGGATCAGGAACGCGAAACTACCATATCCCAGCATTTTCCGGAACGCTTGACGATCGAAATATCGGAGAGCGAATCGGAGAGGAAACGCGCGAAACGCCATCCAGGTAAGAACCAGATAGCTGAAGAGGTTCATCGCGACCGTAATGACCCCAACCGCCAGCAGTCCTCCACCACGGTTAAGCGCGATGACGATTAGAGCGCCGCGAACAAGCGTGACCCCGATCTGTCCAAGCTGAGCCCAGGAGAATTTCTGCAAGCCCTCAAGCACAGCGGCGAATACACTTAAAGGAAAAGATAATGCAACCCCTGCACCACCAAGCAAAAACAGGAGCCTTGTGGTTCCAAGAAGGTTGCTGGAAATATGGAAAAAGACCGGTAAATAGAAGAATCCCACCACCGTGAGCAGCAAGACCACGAGCCCCACCATTACGTAAAATGCCAAGCCAGTGCTGACAAACCTCGTCAGTTGCTCTTTGTCCTCGGTAGCTGCGAATTTAGCGACGTATCGAACAATGGAAGCGCGGACCCCCAGATCAAGGAGTCCGTAATAACCGGTCAGAGCGAACACCAACACCCACAGGCTGAATCCGTCATCGCCCAACCGGTGAAGGATGAAAGGAGACAAGAAGAAGCCCACGACCGCGTGGACTGCGAGGCTAAGCCAGGTCGCGCTAATGTTCTTGGCGGCTTGTATCTTTAGGCTCATGCGGATTTCAGAAAGTGCCCGGAACTACAAGGGCCCTGATTGTTCCTTCCGAATCGTCATCCGAAAGCCGGGCCCGGTTCAAATGGAGTCCCAGGTCTGCCTTACTTGCAATTACGTCCCAAGTGCAGCCGGCTGTATTTTCCCTCGATTCAACCATCGCCAGCGTGGGATTTCGCACAGATAGCGGAATCCCGCCAGTGTATGAAAGATAGCGCGCCGAACAAGCCGTTGGCGTTTCCACCAACCCGCGTTCAGGACGGTGAAAGGTTCATCTCGTATCGTCCGGGCGATGCGTGATAACCGTGTGGAAACAAGCAGGCGGCGCCGGGCGAAGTCTCTCTGGGTGCTTGCATCATCGATATATTGCTGCTGCAGAAACAAAACCAGCTTAGCCCTTGGGAATAAACGGAATTGGTAAATTGGCACCTCGCCGAAAACCCAATCGCGCGCATAATTTTCGATCCATACTCGAGACGCGGGGCGAATTTTCTGACCCCAAACTCTAACTGTGGGTGGAATTGGGGCTGCGAAGAGCTTCGCCACGAGTTCGGTGACAACCACAATGAACTCGCGTAGCGCTGTACTTTCTCCCACCCGCTGCTCGATCCCGCTCCATAACGACATGTCAGACGCTCGCCAATTCAGAAAGTAACCGATCTCCAAAAGAGAGGACATCCGTATCCAGTAGTCGAAAAGATGGTGGCATGCATGCAACACTTGAACTAGAAATGCATCCTCATCGGGAAGAACAGGAAACGAGAATCTATCCCATTGATGCATCCTTGCGTTGTCCATGAGAAATAGTGGTCTTGGCAGAGACACCCTGTACTTATTGCTATCCCATATGTCGAGATGTAGCTCAACCGCATAAGGCGCTTGCACTTCGTACTGCGCCTCATTGGCAGGCGGCTCTCCCATTGAAGGCATCAGGTACGTGAACTCTGGGCTGGAGTACGACGATTTCAAAGCATATCCAGCGTTTCCCAGAACGCTTTGTGCCCGGGACAGAGACTCATTGTCAATCAAGTAATCAAAGTCTCCCTGATGCCGGAGATTTGCATTGGGACAGAATTGTGGAACCAGGGAAAGACCTTTCACCACCGCAAACCGCACGCCGGCGTCGTCGAACTTGGCGTTCAGAAACTCGAACTGGCGCGCCATATGAGCTACACGCTTCTGGTTGGCGGCGAACCTTTTCTCAAGGCCAGACAAGACCCGCGCAGGAACCACGCTAACGACGGCTGTATCTCTGAGCTTTTGCCGGAAGTAAAGGGCCAAACCGGTGTCGTCCAGCCATCCGAGTGTGCGATCCCAATCACGTTCGCCGAACTGCCCAAGTTGCAAAACCCAATCACATGCCTCGCCGGAGAAGCTTAAGAACCCAACGATTGCTTCAGCGAGTTTTGGCTTCATGAATCGATCTCGGGCGTCGAGTAAGGGCGCAAATGCACATCCTGATCTCTTAGCTTCCTAGGTGTATTTGCTTGCATCTGAAGTGGCAGACCAGCAGTGCCGGTAGCTGAGCTCTTTCCGCAAACCAGTGACCCTTGCCCGCCTCCGCAAATATTGGCTGTTCCGGTTCGCCAAGGGAAAGTGGCAGATGGGTCAGGCACTCGAGCCCTGCTGAATAAAACACTGAGACAATTTCCTCAGCCGCGCGGGGCAGCGTCTCGATTGAGCAGGTGCCGCGACCGTCACGGAAACCGGTGTGCCATCCTCGAGCATAGGCTTCAGGATGAAGATCGCTGACGAAAACGTCGGAGCTGGGCTTCATCACACGCGCCAGCTCGCGCGCCATTTGCTTCAAATCCTGGATGTGACTCAGGGCGAAGGAACAGATTGCAAAATCAAAGACCGAAGAGCGAAATGGAAGTCGAAGGCAGTCAGCTCTCGCCAGTCGTCCCGCGAGCGCGACTTTTCTTCGAGCGATCCTCAGCATTGCCGTCGAGAAATCTACTCCGACCCCCAACTGCGCGCCCTGAGCCAACAACCTTTCGAGCCAGCGCCCAGTGCCACAGGCCACGTCAAGAACGTGCTTGTCATGCAGGTCTGGGAGCAAGGGCAGGAGATAACGCTCTTCGCGAGCGAGAAGAGGATTTGGCGTGCTGTCATAACTTGGAGCCCAGCGCTCGTATCCTTCCGCCACGGAAACAGGACTCGGATCGCCTGTAGCCAATTCGTACCCAGTTAGCATTCTTAGCTGGGACATACCGCTCACAAACTTTCTTCCTTTGGCTTGCGAAGGGAAATGAACTGCTGCGTCCACTTCAGTTCCAGCGGAGCCGCATAAACACCCAACTTGTAACGCCAACTGCTTAGAATCTTGAGCACCCAGCGTCCCCAATCAGGCAGTCGTAGATCTTGAACGGTCGGCCAGCGAGAGGACACGACTAACTCAAAATTGTCGATCAATTGCTTGGTGCGAGGCTTGATCCAGGGTGAACTGGGATCCTTCTGAGTGGCGAATCGTTGCCAGCGTTCCGTGGCCCACTCATCCGGTGTGGTCGGAAACTGAATCTGATCCTCGACGCCGCCGTACATTCGCGCTCGCTGCGGCACCGGCGTGTAGTGCTCAACTATGATCTCAGCAGCCGGGTTGAGTCGCTTCAACCGCCGGATGAACTGGATGCAGTCGCGTGTGTCACCCTCCGGATCCTTGGGATTGCCGAAGATGATCGAAAATTCTGGAATAATGTCGAAGCGACGTATCCGCGAGGCCAGGGCCAGCGTATCCTCCGCGCAAAGATCTTTTTGCATTTCCTTCAGAACTTCGTTCGAGCCCGACTCGGCGCCAAAAAAAATCATGGCGCACCCAGCACGGCGAATGGCTTCGAAGGTAGTGTCCGAGTAGCCCATCATGATGTCGGTTCGGCCTTCGCACCACCAGCGCAGATTGAGGGGCGCAATGCGGTCCGCCAGTTCGCGGGTGTGATCTTCCCGCAAGAAAAAATTGTTGTCATAAAACTGGACCGCGTCCACACGGTAAGTTTGGGCCAGGTGGCGCAGAATGTCCGACGTTCTAGCCGGCGATTCCATTTTTTCCCGGCTCCCCGAGAAATTGACCACGCCGCAAAAGTTGCACCGGAAGGGGCAACCAATGCTGGCCTGGTGGACTGCGGTCCGGCGGCCCAGAAAAGTAGGCAGGAGATACTTTTCAATCGGAATACGATGGTACGGATACCATGCAAAGTCGTCCGGACTCCGCATGGGACGTTCGGGATTGTGCCTCGGGACTCCGTCGGCGCCTTTGTAGGAGAGCCCGGGAATACTCTTTAGTTCGCGATGTCCGCGAATTGCCTCCAGTAACTCCAGAAAGGTCAGTTCTCCCTGACCACGGACAGCATAGTCTACGTAGCCGGCGTTAAGCGCGGCTCGGGTGTAGTTCGTGGCAAAGTAGCCTCCCCAGACGATGGGAAGCTGAGGAAAGCGTGCTCGAATTTCACGACAACTGGCCACGGCGCCGACCGTTTGTGGTCCGGGCATGACCGTGACCGCTAGCAGTTCTACGTTGTGCTCCTGAATTAATGCGATTAGGCTTTCGGTGGGATGGGGATCGAGATTGCCATCGACGATGGCGTACTCCTCCTTTCCTTCCACAGCTGAGGCAATTGCCAGGATTGACAGCGGTAGACGGCGATTGCGGAACCTCGTCGCTTTCGGGTTGTAGAAAAGGATCATGCGCCTGGTCCTAAACGCAATCTTGTGTAACTAAATGTCGAGGCATCACGTTCTCATGTGCAACTTGGCGCTTGCTCTGGGCCCATCATCTTTGCATCCACACTGGGCTTGGGTAGTGTCACGATGTTCTTCAATGTCCGGTTCAACCACAGTTCGACCGGGAATCGATAGAAGTCGTGGTCTAATCGCCAGCGCGCAGGATACGCCGTCAAATGCTGAACAGCCTTTGCGAACGTACCAGGCCCTTTTAATGCGATGGGATCGCGATCAAAGGCAATTCGAAGATAATCTCGCATCGTTTGAACTTGCTGATGATCCCGGCCTTTTAACCAGGGCAACACGGTGTATCGTGGAAAATAATCGACCCAGCCTTCGAGTGAGGTTGGCACCTCGATCCCAAGCTTCTCCGCCTGGTTGAAGATCGGAGAGCCGGGGTAAGGAGTAAAGATGTTGGTCCAGAATTCAGCGCCCGGAAAACGGCGGCAAACGTCCATCATGAAATTGACCGTCTCGCGCCGTTCCTTCGTGCCCTCTCCGGGATAGCCAAAAATTATGTTGAACGACGGAATAACGCCTGCCCGAATGCAACGTTCAGTGGATTCGTAGATGTCGTCCAGGATCTGGAAATCCTTGTTCATTAACTTCATCACGGTAGGCGACGCTGTCTCGATTCCCTGACATATTTGGTGCAGCCCCGACCTCCGGAGCAGCGACAATTCCTCGACGCTGAGTCGAGCAGTGAGGTTCGTGGTCGCCTGGACGCTCCACTTGAACTTGGCGCCGGCACGTACCAACCCTTCAGCGATCTCCAGAGACCGCTTTAGGTCCACGAGAAAGTTGTCGTCAGCCATCCATAGAAGCTCAAGGTTGTAACGTCGCGTGAGCGCAATCGTTTCTTCCACGACCTGCTCGACCGGCAGCGCGTTCCATTTGCGCCCGTAAACACCAGCATTCGTGCAATAGAAGCAATTGAACGGGCACGCGAGACTCGAAACGTACATCGCCCAGCGGCGGCCGCATACCTTTTCATAACCATCGAAATCGGCCAACTGATAGGCCTTTGCCGGCATTTTATCGAGCGTCTTTAGGGGACGTTCGGGAGTGAGGTGAAGTTTGCCGTCACGCTTGAAACCGATCCCAAGAACATCGTCGAGTGGGGCATCGTCACGAAGGCGTTCGGCAACCTCCAACATGCTATCTTCACCCTGCGCGCGAACAATAATGTCGACGTAACCGGCTTCCAGAGTTTGCTTCGGGAGAAGCGATGGATGCCAACCGCCAAGAACTACGGGAAATTCCGGGTCCCATTTTTTGACCGCCTTGGCTACCTCCACGGTCTCGCGGATCATCGGTCCGGTTACGACGGAAATACCCAGGCAAAGAGCGTCCTTTACTTCATGCAAAATCCGTTTCTCATAGTCAGGCGTTATCGTCGAATCGATAATGCGAACGTCATAGCCGGCCTGCAGCAGCGGAGTGGAAATGGCGAGAATTCCAAGGGGAGCTGTAGCCTCGATACTGGAAAAAGAGGCGACAAAAAAAACGATTTTCTTTGATGACCTCATGTGAGCCACCTCCTAATCCCTAATCTAGATTCCAGGCTGCGAAGCGGATGCCCCTGCCGCACTCCTTGGATTTCCGCGATGGGAAACTGAAAATTATCAGTCGGGACGGTAGCAAATTGTCTCCAAATTGTAACGATTATGTAAATTTCCGAGCGGCCAATTCAGGATCGCTTGACTGATCTTTCGGGCATAGAGAAAGTTGACAGAAATTTGACAAGCTGTTGACAATTCGCCGGTGCCCTACGCGCCACAATCTGGAACACCGCTCGCTTACAACTGCAGGTACGTAGAGCTATGAACTCTTGCGGAATAGTGGCGGCTGTCAGAGTCGTAGGCAACACCGTGTGGATCTAGAGTTCGGCATTTTCTACAGTGGCGCCGGGCACAGTGACCTCGAAGCACAAAGTCGTGCTGTTTTATCCACCCTACGACGGGCCCCCGCTGGGTGCGCCGCTTTCCTTGCTCTGTCTGGCATCTCCCCTATTGCAAGCCGGATTTGAAGTCAGGCTTGTGGATAACCTGATTGCTCCCGACTACGAGCAAACCATTCTGCGCGAAACACAGGACGCTCTCTGCCTAGGCATCTCTGTGCTGACCGGGCCTCACATCGGAGCGGCCATCCGCGTGGCCCGAGCGGTAAAAAATCTCCGGCCGGAACTGCCCATCGTATTTGGAGGCTGGCACGCCAGTCTGGCCACGGAACAGACGCTGCGCGAACCCTTTGTGAACGCAATTGTGAGAGGCCAGGGTGAACTGACACTCCTCGAACTGGTGCAGCGAATCGCTGGAGGAAAAGACTGGCATGGGGTTAAGGGATTATCGTTCAACGATGGCGGGACGATTCGTCATGAGCCCGAGCGTCCGGTAGCAAACATCAACCATCTGCCTGCGCCCGCATATCACCTGGCCGACCCGGGCATCTATGCTGCCGCCTCTGGTGTTCGGCAGTTGGCCTACACCAGCAGCGTAGGTTGCCCCTACCAATGCAATTACTGCACTGATCAGGTGTTTTATAAGCGGCGTTTCAATGCTTATTCTGTCGAGCGGGTGGTCAACGACCTTAGCGAACTGGTGCCCCGCTACAATATTGAGCATGTACCTTTCTTCGATTCCAATTTCCTTGTGGATCGGAAACGTGCAGTCGCAATCGCACGGGGAATCATCGATAGCCGAACCAAATTTCAGTGGGACTTCCAGACATCCACGGATTTCCTGGCAACGATGAGCGAAGATGACGTGCGCATGCTCGCGGAAAGTGGCGTGCACCACATCGGCTTTGGCACCGAGTCGGCCTCGCAGGAAGTATTGAACCTGATGAACAAGCGCTTTCAGCATGTAGAACAAATGGTGGAGACCGCTCGCAAGACTGACCTGGCGGGTATTCACGTGGTGTTCAACATAATTCTTGGTTATCCCGGGGAAACCGAGGCCCATCGCCAGCAGACCTTTCGCATTATGAGCGACATCGCCAGGGAGTATTCGAACGTCAGCTTTTCCCCCAATATTTTCACTCCGTATCCCGGCATTCCGATCTGGCCGCAACTGAAGACGTTGGGCGTCCGCGAGCCGGAGTCCCTGAAGGAGTGGGAGATTCTCGCGCTAGGCACCAATGTCCTTCCTTGGCTGCGGGACGAAGAACTGCGACGGTTACAACGAAGTCTTGAGTACTTCCTGCTGAACAATCAAATTAGAAAAGTGACGAAGAAGGTCCCATGGTTCCGAAGGAGTTTCCGGCGGGTGCTCGGAGCGCCCATACGCTGGCGCATTGGCAAGAACCGCTATTCCTTTCCGTGGGAGCTCTGGGTCGCGCGCACGGTGGAGAGAGTGGTCACCCGACGATCTCTTTTGACGGGCCAGGCTCTGACCGAGCGCACGGAGCAAGTGTGCTGATGTTCATACTTCCAACAAGTGAGGAACTCGAGTGACCGACGTTCTGCTGACTCATTCCTATCACCTTTATTACGATCGCAAGCAGACCCGGAAGATGCAGCCCTATGCTCCACTCGGCACACTCTATGCCGCGGCTCTGCTTCGAAGCGCCGGCCTTTCAGTTGCCCTGTTCGACACCATGCTCAACGATCCAGAGCTTGGGTTCCAATCCGCGCTCGAGGAGCACCGTCCCCGGGTGGTCGTGGTTTACGAGGACAACTTCAATTTCTTGACGAAAATGTGCCTGACCCGCATGCGGGAAGTGGCTTACCAGATTCTTGAGGTTTCGCAGAGGGCGGGGGCCGCGGTCCTGGTAAATGGCTCTGATGCTTCCGATCGCGCCTTGGATTATCTGCGCCAAGGTTTCCGTTGCGTTCTGTTGGGCGAAGCCGAAGAGACGTTACTCGATGTCGTTCGGCACCTCCTGGAAGGGGAAAGTCACGCAAGACTACGGCAGATTCCGGGTCTCGCATTCCTGGACGACACTGGAGAATTCATCCGCACAACCCGTCGGCCCCCGATGCGCGACCTCGACTTGTTGTCGTTCCCGGCTCGCGATCTGATCGATGCGGATCAATACCGTTCCGCTTGGAAAACCGCTCACGGCTATTTCTCGATGAATATTGTCGCCAGCCGCGGCTGCCCCTATCGATGCAACTGGTGCGCAAAGCCTATTTATGGCGATTCATTTGCCGTGCGGTCTGCGAGCAGCGTAGCCGAGGAGATGCGACGTCTGAAATACGACTTCGGTGCGGAGCACCTGTGGTTTGCCGATGATATTTTCGGACTTCGGGCAAGATGGGTCCGCGATCTTGCGGTGGAAGTAGAAAAGTTAAACGCAGCCGTGCCTTTCAAAATGCAGTCGCGGGTCGATCTGATGACCGCGGGCAACGTACGCGCTCTGCGCCGTACCGGCTGTGCCGAGGTCTGGATGGGCGCAGAGTCCGGATCGCAGAAGATTTTGGACGCAATGGATAAGGGGACGCGGGTCGAGCAGATCGCGAAAGCCCGCGAAAACCTGCGCCAGGAAGGGATTCGGGCGTGCTATTTCCTCCAGTTCGGATATCCGGGAGAGACCTGGCAAGACATTCAGAAGACAGTGAAATTGGTTCGAGACACGCGACCCGACGACATTGGCGTCTCTGTCTCTTACCCGTTACCCGGAACTGAGTTCTTCGAGCGAGTGCAGGCACAGTTGGGCGAAAAGACCAATTGGTCGGACAGCGAGGACCTTGCCATGATGTTCCAAGGCGCGTATACAAATGAGTTCTATCGTGCCTTGCACGATGCGTTGCACGCCCAGGTCGATTCCTGGAATTCACACGGCGCGCAGCGCGTCACGAAGAAACGGGCTGCTGATCTCAGCCCGGAAGACCTCTGGGAGCGAGTGCTTCGGCTGGAAACTACTTGCCGCAACCCTCGCCCTACGTTGCTTCATGGTTTAGGCAATCAACCACTGGTGCAGTTGCAAACGCGTTCCGTCACGACGTGCGGCGACGATTAGGTTCGGCTAGCCGAATCGAAATCAGACATGGACATACTTCTCACTCACGGTTACTTCCTTTACGAGGACCCGAAGGAACTTCAGATCATGAAGCCCTATCCGCCTTTGGGGATTCTGTATATCTGTGCCCATCTGCGAAGCAAGGGTCTTGACGTTGAAGTATTTGACTCGACGTTCTCGTCGCGTCAACAGCTATTTGAACTGCTCCGGAAAGGTCCGCCATCTGTGATCGGCATCTACGCAAATCTGATGACCCGTCCCAACGTCATCGAAATCCTGCGTGTCGCAAGAGAGGCGGGTTGGCAGACGATCGTCGGCGGGCCGGAGCCCGGAGCTTACATTGGCGAGTACCTCGATGCCGGGGCAGATGTGGTCGTGATCGGCGAGGGGGAGATCACGCTGGAGGAATTGGTGCCGGTCCTGCGTTCGAATTCCATCGACGCACTGGAGCGGGTGAAAGGCGTCGCGTTCCGGGCTGCGGACGGCAGTACCGTTCGTACCCCTCCCCGGGATCAGATCCGAGACATCGATATTCAGCCCTGGCCCGCGCGCGACGCAATCGATTCGGCACGTTATCTGGCGGTCTGGCGCGAGCATCACGGCATGGGCTCGGTGTCTCTCATCACGGCTCGGGGATGCCCCTATCACTGCCGCTGGTGCAGCCACGAGGTGTTTGGCAAAACCCACCGTCGGAGAAAACCGGCGTCCGTCGCCCAAGAACTTGAATGGCTCATCAATCGATACCGGCCAGAAATGGCGTGGATGGCCGACGACGTATTCACCATCCACCACGGTTGGCTCTTTCAATACGCCGACGAACTCAAGCGGCGCGGGATCAAGCTGCCCTTCGAGTGCATTTCCCGCGCCGACCGGCTCAATCCCAAGGTCGTCGAAACGCTCGCCGATATGGGCTGCTTTCGTGTCTGGATTGGCTCCGAGAGCGGCTCGCAGCGCATCCTCGATGCAATGGAGCGAGGCGTTACCGCTGAAGAAGTGCGCTCGGCCGTCGCGATGTGCAAGTCGCGCGGCATCAAGACGGGAATGTTCTTAATGTGGGGATATGACGGCGAAGAACTCAGCGATATTGAAGCAACCATCGAGCATGTGAAGAACACCGCTCCAGATATCTTTTTTACTACCGTTGCTTATCCTATCAAGGGCACACCCTACTTCAACCAAGTTGCAGATCGGGTGGAGAGCTCCAAGCCATGGGCCATTGGCTCGGACCGCGAGGTGGGCATCCGCGGACGTCATTCGCGCCAGTTTTACAGTTTTGCCGATAAGTTACTTCGCAGCGAAGTTGAACTGGAACGCTTGCGCAAAGAACCGGTTGTTGATGCGCCCGCCATTGCGGACTTGCAAATCAAAGTTTCTGATTTTCGCGCTGGCCTGGCCGCGACCGCTCAAGAGGTGGAGGTCTGAGCCGATGGCGACTGCTCCGGCACAGTCCTACGTAGCCCCATTCGACGCTATCGCGGAGCGCTACGACGAGACATTCACCCGCTCCAAGATCGGACAAGCCCAACGGGCATCGGTATGGAGGGAACTTGAGACGGTATTTCGACCCGGGGATAGTATTCTTGAGCTTGGCTGTGGAACTGGAGTCGACGCGTGCTTCCTGGCGGACCGTGGGGTAAGAGTCGTTGCCTGCGACAATTCTCCTCAGATGATCAACGTTGCCACTCGCCGAGTTGCTGAATGTCAAAAAGACAGCTTGGTACGGACGCATTTACTGGCTGCCGAAGACATAGCCAACTTGCGAAGCGGTGACGCATTCGATGGCGCGTTCTCCAACTTCGGTGCATTGAATTGCGTTCAAAATCTTTCGCCACTCGCGAGAAACCTAGGGGTCTTGCTCAAACCCGGTGCGACAGCTTTGCTGTGCTGGATGGGCCCGCACTGCTTGTGGGAAGTCATGTGGTACCTCGGTCGCGGAGATCCGCGCAAAGCTTTTCGACGCTTCCGGCGTGGAGGCGTAACAGCGCGCCTGTCGGAGGAAACATCTATCCAGGTGCATTATCCTTCGGTACATTTGCTTGCGCGGACGTTCTCCCCAGAGTTTCAGCTTAAGTCCATCAAAGGGATTGGTGTCTCGGTACCGCCGAGCTATCTCGAACCCTGGGCGAATCGGTTTCCACATTTGTTCGGCCTATCCGTTCGAACCGATTTGGTCTTGGCGCGCTGCTTCGGTTTTCGCTCGCTGGCCGATCATGTCTTGCTGGAATTCCGACGCAGCGATCCACGAGCTTGTCGCTGATGAGTGCTCTCGTGTCCATTTCGACGCCCCGCGAATCGGCCGACAGGGATGTTGCCGCACACCAAATCCGCACCATGCCGGTCGTGGTGATTTCACCTCACAATCAGTGCAACTGCCGTTGCGTGATGTGCGACATCTGGCGGATTCGCGAGCCGCAGGAAATCAAGCCTGCCGATCTCGAGCGGCAACTGGCTTCGTTTCGCGAGCTCGGCGTCCGCTGGGTAGTGTTCACCGGCGGCGAACCGCAACTGAATGATCAGCTGGGCGCCATGGCGCTCATGCTTCGTGCCGAGGGTATCCGCGTGACTATGCTCACTGCGGGATTGTTATTAGAGCGCCACGCGGAATCCATTGCCGCGACCATTGACGACGTGATTGTCTCTCTGGACGGGCCTCCTGCGGTGCACAACCGCATACGGCGTGTCCCCGGCGCCTTTGAGCAACTGGCCGCTGGCATCAAAGCGTTGCGACAAACGCGTTCCGAAATCGCGGTTCGAGGCCGCTGCACTGTCCAGAAAGCCAACTACCAGTCGCTCTGCGAAGTGGTTGAGTCAGCGAAAGACATCGGATTAAACTCGATTTCTCTTCTCGCGGCTGATCTCACCTCCGCTGCCTTCAATCGTCCGCAAGGCTGGCAACCCGATCGCCAGGAGCGGGTAGCTCTGAAGGTTGACGAAATCGAAGCACTGGAGGCAGAGATCGAGCGCCTAATCCGGGAGCACAGCCTCGACCTGGACTCTGGTTTTGTAGTTGAATCAGCGGGCAAACTACGACGGCTCGCGCTTCACTTCCGCGCTCACCTTGGTCTGGCACAGCACATTGCGCCGCGCTGTAACGCACCATGGGTTTCGGCAGTGATCGAAGCATCCGGTGATGTCCGGCCCTGCTTTTTTCATCCCGCGTTGGGCAATATCCATCGCCAGACCTTACACGATATCGTAAACAGTCCTGAAGCGGTGCGGTTTCGGGCAAACCTTGACGTTGCCGCCAATCCTGTTTGCCGCAGATGCGTTTGCTCGCTTCACATCCAGCGTCAGGAGCAGTAAGCGATGAAGCTCAAGAGCCTGCCTTAAACACGAATTCTACCGTCTTGCTCTCACCCGTGCCGACTGTAATTTTTTGGCTCTGAGTGCCGAGCTTTTCCTGCCATGCCTTGATTGTGTAAGTACCTGGCGGAAGATCTTTCAGGTCGAAGTTTCCGTCTTTGTCAGTCACCGCAAAATAAGGGTGTTTGAATACTGCGATGTAGCCGTGCATCCATGGATGTATGTTGCACTTGACTGGAATAGCGATCTCTTCCCGCGCGAAACTTTCTTCGATGGGCAGGCCGTGCGGCTGCGTCCTGTTCCACTCCCGATTGTTTGTCGGCAAGGGATGGATGTTGTGCGTGGTCGCGTCGCTGTTCACCACGTCTAGCTTCTGATTCGCCTGCAGAGCAAGCACGTGGGGCTTGTACTGGCAACCCTTCTGCTCGATAACTGCAGGCTGCGTTGGCGGTTCAAATGTGCGATCGCCCAAACCATCTGCAACATAGATGATGGCATTTGCCAGACCATTGTTAGCCCCGATCACCACATCCTCCGTGGTTGCGGGCGTGGAATGTGCTTTGGCACAGTTGGGATCGGACGACATGTCGATGCGAGTTGGTTTGAGTGTTGAGCCCTCAATCTTCGCAGTGCCTTTCAACGATCCGGCAGCACCCGCATCTGCGGCACCTGCCGGAACATAAGGGGCCAACGATAGGACGAATGCAGCGGCTATCACACCTAAAATACATTTCGGTTGCATGGTGTACCTGCTTTCTTTCGCTTTGTTGTTGGCTAGCAAAGCCCTGCCGGGAGCCCGAAAGATCGGAACTCGATTTCGCATGCTATTACTCCGACTTGGGCTCGGCCTGCGCTTGGCTGCGCTGACTCTTGTTAATTGCGCGAAGCGTGTGTATGTAATGCACGACGTCCCAGATCTGGTCCGGCTTCAGGGCGTCGGCAAACGAAGGCATCGGAGTACCATCGATGCCAGTCGTCAAATCGCGGAACATCCCTTGATCTGAATCGCCGCACTTGAACCGCGATCCGCTGCTCAAGTCAAAGGGCGTAATCGGATTGCCTTTACTGTCCGTGAGCGAAGAGGCAGACGGACCATTTCCCCGCCCTTCTTTCCCGTGGCAGAGCCAGCAGTTCATGCTTTGGAAGAGTTCTGCACCACGCTTCACGCTCTCCGGTGAGGTGGATGGCTCAGGGGGTATCACCACCGGAGCACCCGGCTTCTCCTCCTGAAATCGCAGGGAGAAGCCTTTAATGTATGCCACCAAATCAACTCGGTCCTGGCGCGTCAATGGCTTCCAGGAAGGCATTCCGCTGGCGTGGATGCCGCGGCTGATGGTGTCGTAGAGGTCGCTATCCAACGGTAGAGTTCCGCTCGGTGTTGATCGGCATTTGAATGTAGCTTTCGTAAAGTCGCGAGGTTTCGGATCAAGATAGGGCGCGCTGTCTCCTCTTCCATCGCCGTATTCACCATGGCAAAAAATGCAGTAGCGTTGATAAAGAGCCTTCCCTTTCTTAGCATTTCCCACCAGGTTTCCGACGTGGCTTTCTTGGGCCAGACTGGTCAGACTAAGTAAGAGGAATACGATGGTCATCGCGGAACTGATTCTCAATCGCATGAAAAGTGCTCTCCTTTTTCCTCAAAAGTCGAAGTCCAATCCCATCAGAAAGCTATTGCTAATGTCATCTTTGCCGGAAACCGGCGCAGTTCCTGCATTCACGATACGGGAAAACTCCTGCACCCAGGCAAGGCCAGCTCGGGGGTTCATGATCGGATACCATCGATAGCCAATGGTCCAAGTGTCGAGATTCCCTGAGTTGCTGCGAATACCGGGATTCGCCTGGCGCGACATTCGGATCAACTCATATCTTCCGATCCCGATGAGGCGCGGATTGTAGGTGTAATGGGCTTCCACAAAGCCGCCATTCCACGTCGGAGCGGCCGCCCCAGCGGGTAACAGGGACGGTTGATTCGCAGGCACCGCATTGCCCAGAAAAACGTTGTCGTATCCGTGCAGGTAAAACGTTTGAAAATCGAATTTACCCACATACCACTGTCCGTACGCACCCGCGCGATAAAAGCTGCGGTTACCCATGCCGGCGCCCGGGATCGGGTGGCCTCCATTGGTTTGAAAAAACGTGGAAGATTGGCCGAAATAACCGTAGACGCCCACCCGCTGCAGCCCGAGTTTCGGAATTTCAACGGCCTGCGCGAAGTTAGCGTAAACGTCATAGGTATTGCCCGCGGGTAGCCCAGTCTGTCCGTCGTTGCTGCTAAGCACGGAAACTGAATATCGGGTGTAATCGTTATCGGAGTGACCCGATACCTCAACACCAAGCTGCGTATTGCCGATACCTCTAAAAATGTTGCTATCGCCGGGCGGAGTAAAAAAATAGTTGAAGTACGCGGCCCCGGTATTATTAAGCGTAAGAATGCGTTCCTGCGAAATCATCTCGTCCAATTCGAACTTGCCCATCTTAACGTTCAGCCATTGCGATCCGAACAGATTATCCAGACGCACCCACGTTTGCGGGATACTCGTGCCGCCGGAGGCGCCGATAAATGGCTGCACGAAAAATGAGATGTTCTTGGACAGTGTACCGGCTGTGATGATGTCGAGCCCGGACAGGTCGAATCCCGACGGGCTGATTGTGGTCTCCACCAAGCCACTGCTGGCCTGGCCGGTAACTTTGTCCACCGCTACGCGGTCGTTGCTTTCCCGATGCCAGTTTGGAGTCGTGCGAAACATGATCGGCCAGTACGCCGGCTGCTGATAGATCGGGGCGTCGCGGTCGTTGCCCAGTTGGTATCCGTTATCTTTAAAGGTCTGCCCGAAGTTGTTCAGCATCGGCCACGCCTGGTGACAAGCAGAGCAAGGAAGGCCGTACTTACGGGCAAATGCCGGAATCGCATACGCAGGCCGAGCGACTGTCAACAGCGTCGCCACCACCAACCACTGCGTGCCGAATCTTTTCACTGCCCCCATTCCCATGTTCCTCTCCTTGCCATTTGGGCGCACGATTCCCGCTGCCGATGCCGACACCAGAGCTCCGACGTTGGGCCGCCACACCGCGACTAAATTCCGGCCCTGCCGTTTCGGTGACAATTTGAAGATAAAAAAGAAACGTGTCCGAGATTGTCACGGAGCGGTCAAATCTCGGTCACATTTTTGTCACGACGCAAAGCCCGACACATGCAACTCGTCCCGATACTTACGAATTTTCGGTCGGCCAGCACGGCCGTGACGCCCGCGCCTACCTTGGCAACTAGCCGATGAGGAGTGTCCCTGCTAACATTTCAAGCAGATGCCACTTCGCAGGTTGCCGCGAAAGATTAAACGGCGAGCGCGCAAAGCGGGAGCCGTCGGAGTTGCCCGCGATCGTCGCCCGCGCGCCGAATTGGTGATCATCACCGGCATGAGCGGATCGGGGAAAGCCTCGGTGCTCAAAGCTTTTGAGGATCTGGGCTACTACTGCGTGGACAACCTGCCGGTGGCGCTGATTCCACAATTTGCCGAATTGGCGGGTCAATCGTCCGAAATCGAGCGCACCGCGCTGGTGGTCGATGTTCGCGAAGGCACGCAACTGGAAGCGCTGCCGGAGATCGTGAAATCGGTTCGCCGCATTGTACCCACCAAAATGATTTTTCTGGAGGCGGCGGATTCCGTTCTGCTGCGCCGCTACAGTGAGACCCGGCGACCGCATCCACTGGGCACCAAGACCACGGTCAAGGCATCGCTGGCCGCCGAGCGTCAACACCTGCGGCGGATTCGCGCGATGGCGGATCTGGTGATTGATACTTCCAAGTTCAACGTCCACGAGTTGCGGTCGCACATCACGGAACGCTTTCAAAAGCAGGAATCGGGCAATAACATTCTGGTTTCGTGTGTAAGCTTCGGCTTCCGGCATGGGGTTCCGGAGGACGCGGATTTAGTGTTTGACGTTCGTTTTTTGCCGAATCCTCATTTTGTGCCAGAGTTTCGTCCGCTTACTGGGCGCGATCCCAAGGTTGCGAAATATATCCGCTCCTTTCCGCAGACCAAGGAATTTATCAATCGGATTTCCAAGCTGCTGGTTTATCTTTTGCCGCACTATATTCGAGAAGGTAAGAGTTATCTTACGATCTCTTTCGGTTGCACCGGCGGCCAACATCGCTCGGTGATGATTGCCGAGGACGTCAGCAAGCGCTTGCGCAGGGCCGGGTACCGGGTGAAGGCGATGCATCGGGATAGTCCGGGGTAGGGTCTTTGGTTGTTCGACGTTAGCTCGAGCTAGAACCCTGGCGAGCCTTGCTCGTCTGCCCGGAGCGGGGGCGTCCGGGCCTACGTACTTCTCTGGATCGTGGGGGTGAGTCATTGGTCGAGTTACATTGCATTGCCAACGGCGGGCGACCAACGACTGAAGTAGAATGAGGGCTTGCGACGCATGCTGATTTCATCGGTAGCCAGGCGCGTCTGGCTGCGCACGGGGAACCTCCAATGCGGCAACTGACACGCCTCATACGATACGTGGCGCCTTACTGGTGGCCGGTCGGGGCCTCGGTACTTCTGATGGCCGCTGTGGGCTTGCTCGATGCCTTCCGCCTGCTGCTGATCGGACCTATCTTTGACCGGGTGCTGAATCCCGCTTCGCAGTCTCGCGAGATGCAACTGTTTACTGTTCCTGGCAGCGGGCATCCCATCTACCTGCAGCAGTTCATTCCTTCGCACTTTCAGAATCCGTGGACCGTGGTAGCCTTTGCCCTGGTCGCAGCTACGGTATTGAAAGGAATTTGTGATTATGCCGGTACGTACCTGGTGAACTACGCTGGCTTCGGCATGATTACAGATCTCCGCAACGACCTTTACGATTCGATTCTGCAACGCTCAGCCGCATTTTTTCACAAGCACACGACCGGCACTCTGGTCTCGACGATTGTCAATGATGTCGAGCGCGTTCAGTACGCAATGTCGAGCGTGCTGGCGGAGTTTCTGCAGCAGTTTTTTACTTTCCTGTTTACTGCGCTGGTGGTAGTAGCACTGGGACGGAAGTTTGCCTGGATCCTGGTTTTGTTCGTGCCGGTGATTATTTTCTCCGCGGGACGAATCGGGCGGCGGGTTCGGCATACGACACGGCGCGGTCAGGACAAGCTGGCCGACATTCAGAACATTTTGCACGAAACCATCACCGGCAACCGCATCGTGAAGGCATTCAGCATGGAACGCTGGGAGATTGCGCGTTTCCGCAAAGCTGCCCAGAGGCTGTTCCGTGCCAATCTTCGGTCCGTGGCCGCAGTGGCTATCAGTTCGCCTTTGATGGACATTTTTGGCGCCATCGCTATTGCCTTACTTCTTTTATTGGGGCGCGAGCAGATTAACCATCATGTTTTCTCGTCTGGCACTTTTCTCGCGTTTATCGTGGCTGTTTTCAAGCTGTACGATCCGGTGCGCAAGTTCGCATTGTTTAACAATAATTTCCAGCAGGCCCTGGGCGCGTCTTCCGAGATATTCAAGTTTATGGATACGGAGGACGATGTTAAAGAGATGGCTGGAGCCAAGCCACTGCCGCCATTTTCGCGCAGCATCCGTTTTGAGAAGGTTTGGTTCTCCTACGCGCCGCGCGGCGAGTCGGAAGCCGGGGAGGGCCGCGAGATTCTGCGCGATATCGATCTCGAAGTTCATGCGGGCGAGGTTCTTGCGGTAGTGGGTTCGAGCGGAGCGGGCAAGAGCACGCTAGTGCATCTGATTCCACGTTTCTTTGACGTGACCTCGGGGAACTTGACCATAGATGGCCGCGACGTACGCGAAACCACCCTTGCTTCGTTACGTTCGCAGATCGGGGTCGTGGCCCAGGACACGGTGCTATTTAACGACACAGTGCGCAACAACATCGCCTATGGGCAACCAGGCGTACCGCAGAAAGCGGTGGAAGCAGCCGCGCGCGCCGCGTTGGCGCACGACTTTATTATGGATTTGCCTAACGGTTACGAGACCGTGATTGGCGAGCGCGGAGTCCGGCTTTCCGGTGGTGAGCGGCAGCGTATTGCCATTGCGCGGGCTCTGCTCAAGAATGCCCCGATTTTGATTCTCGACGAAGCTACGTCAGCGTTGGATAGCGAATCGGAGGCGCTGGTGCAGTCAGCGCTGCAGAATCTGATGACCGGACGCACCGTGGTCGTCATTGCCCATCGGCTTTCGACGGTCCGACGCGCGGACCGCATTGTGGTGCTGGAGAATGGAACCACGGCGGATATTGGGCCGCACGAGGAGCTCATGAAGAAACTCGGTACCTATCGCCGCCTGTATGAGCTGCAATTTGCAGAAGTGGAGCCGAAGGTGGAGTCGAAAGCGAGCGTGATCTAAAAGGATTTTCAATTTCCGCTTTCCGATTGGAAATCAGAGCCGTAGCTCAATCGGAAATTGAAAATCGGCAATCGTCAATAGATTATGTCGATCCGTTCCATGACCGGGTTCGCGCAAGTAAAGGGGCAGATCAATGGCCAGCTCGGCTTCACCCTGTCACTCAAATCGGTAAACCATCGGTTTCTCGACATACATTTCCGCATGCCTTCCGATAGCGACGATTTGGAGATGAAGCTGCGCCGGCGGTTGAAGGAGCGAATGGCTCGCGGCCACGTGGAGCTGACTCTGAATGTGGAACGCAATGTAAGCGATGGCTTCTCCATCAACCGCACTTTAGTAGGAGGTTACATTCAAGCATTTCGGGCCGCCGCTGCGGAATTTGGTCTTAATGCCGAACCCGATCTCAATGGAATTCTTCGCATACCGGGCGCACTGGAATCCGAAGCCTTGCCAGTGGGAGACGGCCTGGAGGACGCGGTTCTCGCCAAGATGGAAGAGGCGCTGGCCAAGCTCAACCATATGCGGGAGGAAGAGGGACGTGGCACGGAGCGCGAGTTGCGGCAGCGCATGGAGCACGTTCAGCAAGCGAGAGAAGGCGTGGAAAAGCTTCGTCACGCGGCGCTGCACATTTATGCTGAGAGACTGAAGACTCGCATGCAGGAATTGCTTGGCTCACAAATCGAACCGGAACGCATTTTGCAGGAAGCGGCTCTGCTGGTGGACCGCAGCGACATTCAGGAAGAACTGGTACGCCTGGATCAACACGTGAAGCATCTTCTGGGTTTGCTCGATCAGGGTGAGGAGGTGGGTAAGAAACTGGACTTCCTGCTGCAAGAGATGAACCGCGAGGCCAATACTCTGCTATCGAAGACATCGGGCTTGGCCGGCGAGGCGATGAAAATCACCGAACTGGGATTATCCATGAAAGCCGATATCGAAAAGGCGCGCGAACAGGTGCAGAATCTCGAATGACCACCGTCTATATTATTTCGGCGCCTTCCGGCTCGGGCAAATCCACTCTTGTGGACAAGGTTCGGGAGATCGTGCCCGGACTGGACTTTTCAATTTCCTACACCACCCGTCCGCCGCGAGGGACGGAGCAGGATGGGCGGGAATATTTCTTCGTACCCCGTTCCGAATTCGACGAAATGGTGCGGAAAGATGAGTTCCTCGAACATGCGGAGGTGTTTGGCCATTGCTACGGTACGGCGAGACGCTTTCTGCGTCAGGCTGAAGGGAGCGGACGTGATTTGTTGCTCGACATTGACGTGCAGGGCGCGGAGCAGATCAAGCGCAAGCTTCCCCGGGCAGTAAGCATTTTCATTATGCCGCCCGATCGCAAAGTTTTAGAGGCGCGTCTGCGAAAACGCAGCCTGGATGCGGAAGAGGTCATCCAACGCCGGTTGGTCACGGCCAGTCGTGAGATTGAGAATTACGAGAAATACGACTATATTCTGGTTAACGACCGTCTGGATGAATCCACCGAAGCGCTGACGGCGATTCTGCTTGCAGAACGACTGCAGCGCTCGGGAGTTCACGGATCCGCTGACGATGCTGAAACGCTGGCCAAGGCCGAAGGTTGCCGCTTGCGCAACATCCGGGAACGCCTGCAGCCGATCTTAGTGTCGTTTGCGACTGCTGCGACTTCGGGCGGGCGCTAGTGACAGGGGAGAACACAATGAAGTTGATTGAAGGCTTCGACAGCAACTATCGATACATCCTGGTAGCCGCTCGCCGCGCACGGCAATTGCAAGGCGGTGCGCCCCCAGTAATCGAAACTCACTCGCGCAAACCCTGCCGGATTGCGCAGGACGAAATTAAGGCCGGCAAGGTGAAGTGGGTGATTCCGGAAACGCCCAAGTCTCAAGTCGAGGTAGTAAGCGAAATGCTCGACAAGGCGCTGGGGCAAGAGTAAGCATTTGCCATTGCCAATTGCCGATTAACTGAAGTCTTAAGAAAGCCCTTGGCAATTGGAATTGACAATCGGCAATTATGAAAATTGCTCTCGGCGTCAGCGGCGGGATTGCGGCCTACAAGGCCGCGGAAATTGTACGCCTGTTGCAAGATCGCGGCATTCGCGTACAAGTCGTCATGACCCACGCCGCCCAGGAGTTTATCCGTCCCCTCACCTTTGCGGCACTCTCCGGTGAAAAAGTTATTACCGATATGTTTGGCGCGGGTGTAAGTGAGCATCCAAATATCGATTCCGCCGTCGAGCACATCGCCATGGCCCAGTCCATCGATGCGCTGCTGGTTGCGCCAGCCACCGCGGATGTTCTGGCCAAATTCGCTCAAGGCATCGCCAGCGATTTTCTCAGCACGCTTTATCTTGCGACCACAGCCCCGGTTGTAGTCGCGCCCGCCATGAACGTCAACATGTGGGACCACCCCGCTACCCAAGCGAGTCTCGAGATCCTGAAAAAGCGCGGAGTAAGGATCGTGGAACCAGGCAGTGGATACCTGGCCTGCGGCATGACAGGTCCTGGCCGCTTGGCGGAGAACGAGGCGATCATAGCGGCTACGCTGGAAGCGCTCGGCGCTTCACAGGAATTTACGGGTGAAACCGTGCTGATTACCGCTGGTCCTACGCGAGAAAAGATTGACCCGGTTCGCTACCTCACCAATCGTTCCAGCGGCCGCATGGGCTACGCATTGGCTGAAGCCGCCCTCCGCCGTGGAGCGCGTGTTTTGCTGGTGAGCGGACCAACTGCATTGACGCCGCCGGGAGCAGCGGAGGTCACACGCGTAGAATCCGCGGAGGAGATGCGGCAGGCAGTTTTGAAGTTGCTGCCACAGGCGACGATTGTGATCAAGACAGCGGCGGTTTCCGATTATCGACCAAAGTCCTCGGCCTCGCAAAAAATCAAGCGCAGCGGACCTATCGCCGTTGAACTTGAGCCTACGGCGGATATTTTGAGCGAGATCGCGCACCACAAACAGTCGCAACTGATCATTGGATTTGCCGCTGAGACCCAGAACGCGCTGGAGAACGCGCGCAAGAAACTCGACTCGAAATCACTCGATGCCATCGTCGTCAACGACGTTTCGCGCGAGGGCGTGGGCTTCGACTCCGATCGCAACGCAGTCACCATTATCATGCAGCGCGACGTCGTGCAAGTTCCCGAAACCACGAAGTGGGAAGTCGCTCAGCGCGTGCTCGACCAGGTGCTACGGCTGCGGAATCCACAAAACGCTCCTGCAAAGATTGGGAAATAGCGAATGGCCGGCGTGCTCGATTCGCAACTCAAGTGCGCTTTGTCGGAACGCATCCGCTACTACAATGAGTTGGGCATCTACGATTTCTACCGCCGGGAACCAGCCGAAGCCAGCCCAATACCAGTCGCGGTAATCCAGTCAGGACAGCGAGAGGAAATGACACCCAGGACCAAGGCCGCAGCGGCGCGAGTTTCCGAGGAAGAATTGTTCGAGGTGACGAAATCGAAGCCCGAATCAGGCGTGAGTGATCCCGCGCACGCGCTGCGGATGATTCGCGACGATCTCGGCGATTGCACGCGCTGCCGCCTGAGCAAACAAGGACGCAAGCAGATCGTCTTTGGCGTGGGCAATCCGAAAGCTGAACTGATGTTTATCGGCGAAGCTCCGGGCGCGGATGAAGACCAGCAGGGTGAGCCCTTCGTGGGCCGCGCCGGACAGTTGCTCAACAACATGATCAAGGCAATGGGTCTGCAGCGTGAAAATGTCTACATCGCGAACATCATCAAGTGCCGTCCGCCCGGAAATCGCACCCCGGAGCGTGATGAGTGCGAAACTTGTTCTCCATTTCTGATGCGACAGATCGCGGCCATCAAACCGAAGGTGCTTGTGGCTCTGGGCGCCGTGGCCGCAAAAACGCTACTCGCGATCAATGCACCCATGTCCGAGTTTCGCGGACGGTGGTTCGATTTCCGCGGCACCAAGCTTGCAGTCACTTATCATCCCGCGTTTCTGCTGCGCGATCCCCGCCAGAAGAAAGAAACCTGGAAAGACTTGCAGATGGTGATGAGGGAATTGGGGCTGGCAATCCCGGCGAAGGGCGTTGAGTAAGTCGAATTTTTCGTCAGCAAACACGGGCAAGGATGCCGCGCCTACACTCGCAGCCGGAATGGAGCGGTCAAAAGCCGCGCTGGCAACATTACCGCCGCCCACACCAACTCCAACACGCCGTGAACGGCAATCCCTACGATCCGGAACGGCAGAAGTAGCAGCCACATGAACGGATAGACCTCAATTGTTTTGACGCTTTAAAATGGGGCGCGAAGGACACGGCAAATTCTTGCCAGGTACCAGAAGCTCCGGTGAGTTTTCCTCCTGCTGAATGCACAACGCGCCTTGGATCTCAGCCACTCTTACTTGTGACTTAAGTCTTTCCGGCCCGCGTTGGATTGTGGGCCGCTTGTCTGGGTTGCCTCGGGGCGTGGCAGAAATTCAGAAACTAATCCGTTGTACTCGGTTGAGAGTCACGTCAGGTCAGCCGCAGGGTCAGCGACGGCAGCGGGAGGTCCTCGACCTGGGCCGTCCAAAGGTCGCCTTTGTCGGTTAGATGTCCGGCGGTGAGGGTTCCGGAGCTGATGATTTCTTCGGGGATCAATGGTTCGTTTGGGAAGCGGCGGGTGATGGCTGCGGCTAGTTCGGCGAGGCAGAGGGCCGGGCTTCGGAGGCTGTTTTTGCCAGATCCTTCTTCTACGAATTCTCCGTCTTTTGAGATGCGTAGCTTGAATCGGGGTAGTTGATCTACGAGCGTGGGGATCATGTCAGGGCTTACTTTTACGCGCTCTCCGATTACGAGGGCGGCGTGGAGGCCGAAAGAGGCGACGAAATCGCCGGGTTGAAATTTCCAGTCGGGATAGGGGCAGTCGATGATTTCGAATCCCAGGGCTAGCCAACCTGTGGATTCCAGGGCGGTAGTGGCATCTGGGGCGGTGATCGGTTGCTTCAGGCCGAAGACAATTTCGGGTTCGATCTTCAGGGAACGGCGATGGGAAAGAGTAAGCGTGGCGGAGTTGTTGTCGCTTTGGTGAACCGTGTCGTCGTACATGTGGGCCCAGACGAGGGTTTCCAACTTCAGGACGCGCCACATGGCTTTGTTGGCATAGCCGACTTTGCGGCCGACGGAGCGGTGTCCATTGGCTTCGCGATGGCGCTTGAGTGCGGCTTCAACTTCGTAGGCCGTGTTGAGATCGAAATTGGGACGCGCGGAGGGTGGGATGGGGACCATTTGGTCGGTCTCGTAGGCGGATCGTAGTTCTTGCGCCAGGGTTTCGGCGTCGAGTTGGGGCATTGGGGTTTGCCTTTCGCAGCGGTTTCCGGTGACGTTTCGCATCTTAACATCGGCGCTGCTGATGCCCCAGCGGATCGAAAGGCGCGCCCTTGGACCCGTGCGGGCCGTGAACCTGCTCAGACCCTTATTGCAGCGCTGGAAGCGCCGCTGCATACAAAGGCAGAGTTTTTTCGCAGCCGCGAGAGCTGCCGTTTGAAACGATAGTAACTTACGATGGTTACATTGCTGGGGCACTCTGGTGGGTGAAGGGAATCTAGGGTTTGATATAGTGCAGCCACAATCAGGAGGATTTTCACATGAAGGTGGCAGCAGGATTTTCAGCGCACAGCACTGGGCAAGGCTGCTTTAGCCGCCGTTTGCTCTCGCATATTTGGCTGTTGTCCCTTCTTGCTTTCGGGCTGCCGAGCGCTGCGGTTGCGCAAAACGCGGTAGTTTTGGTGGGATCGGGATCGAGCGTGCCAGCTCCTCTTTATACGCGGTGGACGCAGGAGTATGGCAAGCACAACTCGCACATTCAGATGCGATATCTCCCCGTCGGCACCAGCGAAGGGATCAAGCAAATTTCCCACGGCGTGGGCGATTTTGGAGCCGGGGAGGCACAGCTCACGGATAAGGAACGGAAAGAGGAGGGTTTGATGGAACTACCGATCGTGCTTATCGGGATCGTTCCCATCTACAATCTTCCCGATGTTCACCAGGAGCTTCGGCTTTCGGGGGAAGTGTTGGCTGAGATCTTCCTGGGCGAGATCAAGAACTGGAACGCAGGGCTGATCGCCAAGCTCAACCCGGAGATTTCGTTGCCGAGTCTCGCGATCCAAGTGGTCAACCGTCCGGCGGGCAAGGGATCCAACTTCGTGTTCAGTGAATTTCTCTCCAAGACAAGTTCCAAGTTTCGCGCGCAAGTGGGAACAAGTCCGTCGCCAAAGTGGCCGGTCGGAGTAGCCGCGGAACGCAGCGCGGATATGGCAGACAAGGTGAAAAGCAACCCCGGCTCGATTGGCTACGTCGAGTATCAATATGCGGTGAAGGGAAATATTTCCCAAGTTGCGGTGCTGAATCCCTCGGGTAAGTTCGTTAGAGCTTCGGCTGAGAGCATTGCTGAGGCGTGCAAGGCGATCGAAACGCCGCGGTGGAATAACTTCTCCGCCTCGCTGACCAATGCACCGGGAGCGGATTCTTTTCCCATTACCAGCTTCACCTGGATTTACCTGCGAACCAAGTCTACCGATTCTTCTCGCGGGGCGGCATTAGGCGATCTCCTGAATTGGATGTACACGGATGGCCAGCAGTTTGCAGTTGAGGAAGGCTATTCGGAACTGCCCCCGCAATTGCTCGCAGCCGTGAGAAAAAAAACCAAAGACCTGCAATAACGCCGGGCTGTCCGAACCTGCCACGGAACCTGATAAGATTTCGCTGCGTTTCTCTTTTCTCTTTTCTCTTTGCGGAAGGAAGAACTATGCGAGGTTTCGTGCTGGTTTGTCTTATGGGGCTGACGGCGCTGGCTTGGGCGCAAGAACCCGCGGCGCCTAAGTCCGGGGAAAGCCGGCAACCTGCCAGTGTCTCTGCTGACTCCGGTCTGAAGGAGATGTTCGAAGCAAAAATCAAAGCCGAATGGGAAGCGATCAAGAACAAAGACAAGAAAGCGTATGCGGAACTCTTGGATGACGATTATGAGGGAGTCGAAGTCGATAGCAAAGGCGAGCGCACCAAACAGCAATCCCTTAACGAACTGGCGGAGGGAAATGTTTCGAGCTACACGCTGTGGGGTTACAAACTGATTCCTCTGGGGCCGGATGCAGCCTTTGTCATTTACGAGGTTACCTTGCAGTTCCCGCCCAAATCAGTCGTGCGGTTCTCGAGGGTCTATATCACGGAGCTCTGGGTGAAGCGTGGCGGGCAATGGAAGGAACTGCATTATCAGGAAACTCACGTGAAGTAGGCTCCCTTTGCTCGCAAGCTGAGCCCAACCTCTGCAATAATGTTACCATCCCATCCGCAGAGGAGAATCTCTATGAAAAAGATGTGGGTTACTCTGCTGCTGTTTTCGGGCAGCTTTCTCCTGGCACAAGACAGCAGTACCAGCGCCATGAGCCAGGGCAATTCGAAGCACTCCAAAGGAGAGGTGACGGTACAGGGTTGCGTGAGCCGAGCGAGCGGCGATTACATTTTAATGAAGCAGAATCCGGGCGTGACTTACGAACTCCAGGCTACTGGCAAAATCAAGCTGCGGCAGTATCTGGGGCAACGAGTGGAAGTGACCGGGAAAGAGTCGCCGTCGATGAGCACAAGTTCCGACTCCTTAACGAAGACAGGTTCTGCAGCGCCCGTGACGTTAACGGTGACCTCGATCAAGAGTATCGCGAAGGAATGCACCGCGCGTCCTGTGGCCGACCAATAGGGAAGTTCTTAGTCACAATCCGGGGGCATGGCCGAGATCTCGCTTTCGGAGTCGCAGGGACGTTTCTTTTTCGCGGGCTCGAGCAAGGATGCGCGGCTGTAACGCAGGATCCACAAGCCGTCGCTGTTGGTGAGATAGATTAGCCCGCGGCCGCCGTCGGGAAGCAAACTGCTGACCCCGTTAAATTCCTGAAGAGTTTTCGGATTGCGAGGATCGCTCAAATCCAGTACGCGCACGGTCTCCGTGGGATGGGTGCTGCTGGTTAAGGTGGTCGGTTTTTTCTCCGGCGCTTCCGCGATGGCCACTTCCGGAGTAACCATTTCCAGGTTCCCTGCGGTGGATTGATTCGGCTGCACCGTTCGCTTCAGCAGGTTCGGCTTCTCCGGCTTGCTTACGTCTACCACCATGAAGCCTTGCTTGGACGCCTGCTGCACATATAGATACTGTTTCCCTTCCTCCTTCTGCAGCAACATTTGATTCCCTGTGGATTGGGGAAGCGGCAGGTGCGCAATCACGGTTGCGGGAACGTCCGTGGGCTTCTTAGCAGGTTCGTCCTTAGCTGACGTCAGCCCGACACAAAAAACAAAAAATGCCAAAACCGCAATTCCTACGAGTACAGGTTTTCGAATGCTTTGCATAAGTCTCACCAACTTCAGTTTAAGCTCCGCGCGTGGAATATACCACGGTGGAATGACTCGGATAGGCATTCATTCAATGATCCGCTGTCTTCATGCATTCATTCCTACGAAGTGACAAATCTGAGCTTCTGTCAGTCCCGCACCAACCTAGACCCCTCGCTTTGCCCGGGAGGACAAATGCTCTAATTACTACTGTTCCGCGAACACACCGATGCAACCGTTGCTGCTCTGCGTCGTGCAAATTCCGCCCGCCTGCAAGGGCACAAACGCGTGGTTGTTACCGGAGTCGACCGCGATGCTATGCGAGTTCGCATTGGTCGCAACGTTCTCCAGCCAGGTGTTGGTTTTGGCGTCGATCACGCCCATAACTGGGCCGTTCGGCATGTCTCTGGCGGCCACGTAGTAGCGGTTGTCGCCGGAGTTATACCAGATCTCGTCAACGCCGCCGACCTGTGTGATCTCGCTGATAATTGCGCCCGATGTGCCGTCGATGACGAACAGGTTCGGCGGAAAAGCTTCGCCGTCATGGTCAGCGCAGCCGACCATGAAGTTGTTTCCGGGACCCTGAACGACGCTGGTTGGCATGCAATTCTGCATCACGAAGCTGTTGACCACGACTGGCCCATTTGGGTTGCCGAGTCGGGGATCGATCTCGTCGACGCTTCCGATGTTGGTGATGCCGATGGAATTTTCATTTGCCAGCAGCAGGTGACCAGTGTTGGGATTCCAAACCATGCCGCCCAATCCGGCTGGCGCGATTGCGCCAGCGCAACTGCTGGCCGGCGCGGTCTGGCTACAGAAGGTCCCCAGGGTTTGGTCGAGGATGGGTCCGTGATGGCAGGGAATTGTGTAGGTGGTGCCGATGGGCGTGACCCCGCTCAGGCCTGGGAAACCGAGCACAGGATTGGCGTTGACTATCCCTCCGGAGACACCGCTGAACACGTGGGGGTTGGAGGGATCAGGGCAGGGGAACGTGACGTTAACGGTGTCGACCGGAACGGTCGTACTGAGCCCTGCTCCACCTGAAGCCTTGCCGCCTGCGCCGTCGTAATAAATCTGTCCAATGATGCAGCTCGGAGGATTAAACGAAGTGCCCGCTACTTGGGGGTCCAATATTGTTGATGGTTGAGGAATCGCGGTACCGGATCCTTGAAACGGGTACCCGGCACTGGTGCCGTAGTTAGCCAAAACGAAACCGGCTTCATATGGGCCGTAAGCAAGCGTGGGGACTATCGGCAAGCAATGACTCGTTCTGGCGACCACGCCTGACATATCGATGAGTGTGACAAAGGGCAGTCCAGGGTCGCCGTTAATGATTGCAAGCACCTGATGAACGGGATCGTATGCCATTTCGTCTGCGCGATCGTCTCCGCAAGTGGCGGCCGAACCAGCCTCGCCATTCCAGGAAGCGACGCAAGGAGCGATGCCAAGCGGTCCATCGTAGTCTGCAGATGTGCCCGTCGGTATAGTCGCGAGCACAGTTGGTGGTGTCGCCGTCAAATCAAAAACTGCGACGCTGGCGTTGCCGACAGCGGTGAACAGAGTCTTGCCGTCCGGTGTAACTTCCTCGCCGTCCGGGCCTGACATGGGATTCACGCCGTTAGCACGCGAAGCGCAGCACTGCGCGCCGGGGAATCCGCCGAAATTGCCGTTCGCGCCAAAGCCTGAGATGAGGTGGAAGGGAGCGTTCCGGCATCCGAAGCGCGTGAAGTTTCCAACAACGTCAACCTGGGGCGGTATGCTGGGGGTACACGGACTGGCCGCATTTCCCGCATTGGTCACGGCATTGCTGCCCTGAATCGCATTGATCGCAATATTTTGGTTCGTATCGACGACTACCACCGCCAAACCGATGCGATCCGAGACGTAGTCCCGGTGCGTGGCGCTGTTGATCCAGCTTATGTCGAAGGAGTTGAACGGTCCGCCGGGTTCGCCAGTGGGATTGTGCTCGGGCACCGTTATATTCACGATGTCAGCGTAACCGTCGGCGGTGGTTGTTCCGCACACGGGACAGTTCTTCACGTTCCCGCAGCCGCTGGCAATCACAAACAACGCCGTGAGAAGAACAGTAAGTAAAATTCTCGATCTCATCGAATCTCCTCCTGCAATTTTCCCTTCAAAGCAGGCTGCAACCAGCCCTGGCGTAAAACCAACAAACATCTGCTTCCGTTCACCTGCCGTGCAAAAACAAATCCTAGAAGCGGAACTGCAGTTCCTGCGTCAAAACGTAGAAATTCTGCGGCTCTTGCCCAGTGACGCTAGGCTGCTTCAGTTGATCGATGTTGACGTTAAACTGGTACTTGACCCAATAATTCAGGTACCAGTTAATTCCAAACGTGATCTGGTCGGTGTGGTAGTCGTTGGCGGGAACAAATCCCGGTGTATAGATGTTCAGGAAGTTCGAAGCGGGTGCGTTCGCCTGAATGCCGGAGTAGCGCGCGGCAAGTTCCCATGCGCCCCATCCGCGTCCCTTACCCCCTGGAGTATCCGGACCAAGTAACGGACGCTTGACTCGGGGAGTGCCGTTCTCGGGTCGTTTTTCGCCAGTGAGCAAATAAGTCGCGCCGACGTTCCATGCCTTGGCGCCGACACCGGGAAGAGTCAGGAACCCGAGGCCGCCCGGGGTTTCTGAACCCACGCCGTAGCGTTGCTGCTGCATCTGCGCGTACTCGCCGCGCACCGCGAACGCCGACTTGATGTAAGTGAATTCACCCTCGTAGCGCTCGATGGGGCCGTTGATCCGCAGCTGCGGGAAGAAAGTGTAAGTGGCATCGGGGAGGGCTCCGCTGAAGCTCAGGTCGCCGGAAAGTCCCCGGGAGCGGCTGTGGCTTATGGAGCCGCCAAAAGCGAACTGCTTGAACCAATCGCTCTTGCTCTTGCGCCAGGGATAGAAGCGGAGCCTTCCGACAAACTCTGGTTCGTTGGTGGCGTTCGCTGCAACGCCGTTGCGGCCGTTGAATGCCCCGGCCCACCACTGCATGACGCCTCCGGAGATGTCTCCGTGAAGGGTCATGCCGGGACAGCGAAATGCGGTGCCGGCGCATGGGTACAAGAGTGCCTGCAACCCACGTTCGACGAAATCCAGGTTGGTGGCGCCGATTCCGGTTTCCTGCGCGAAGGGCTCCTTGAATTGGCCTGCTTGGAATTGGAACTCAGGCCTGAGCCTCACGTTCAGATAAACGTCGCGGACAATTGCGCCGGTCGTGGCATTGGCGTCGGTCAAGATGGCGTAATCGAAGTGGGAGCCGTAGTTGCCCTGGAACCCGAAACGGGCGCGTCGGATCACGAACGTGTCAGCCGGGGCGCCATCGCCCTTGTAGGCGCGATGATCGATGTCGACATAGCCGTAGGGCATGATCTGGAACTGGCCGTCGGCGCTCCTGATGAAAAAATGCTCCCCGTTCCATCCCGCGGTAAGCGGCGCTTCCTTCTTGGGTTCGGGCGCTGGCTTGGCCTGGTTGATCATCGCCGCTTCGATGCTGGGCTCAGGCTGAATAAGAACCGTGTTCACCAGGTGGACGCCGTCGGTCCCGGTGCCACTTGCGGGTTGCACACTGGTTCCCGGCGAGCCGATCTCGGCTACGGGTTTCACACCGGCAGAATTTCCGTCGGTGGGTTGGGCCTTGGCTTCAACCAATTGTTGGACCATCGCCTTTAATTCCTCGATGGTCTTGCGTTGCGCGGCGACCTCGCTGCGCAGTTGGTTGACCTCTTCCTTGGTGGCGCCCGCGGGAGTCGATCCGTCGGTCTTGCTCGCGGGTTGCGTGCCTTGAGCGTGGGCGAGCAAACCTGGCGACATGAAAACCAGAAGCAGGAAAAACGGTGTTAGCGAGCGCATGTGTTTCCTTTCCGACCATGAGTGGCCGACAACCTGCCCGTCCCGGAGCAAGCATGCACGCGCTTCAAACGCCGGGTGCCTCGGGGCGGCAAACCCTGAACCGACTATTTGAAAAAACCGATAACTTGTATGAAAAGCGGACCAATCCGCTGGCGCGTCTATTTACCACGTTTCCGAAGCGTGAGTCAAGCAATCTTTTCTTTGCTGGTGGTCTCGATTTCAGAAAACTCAGCAACCACTGCGATTTGAGACGTTATGTTGTCGAGTCCTCATCGCGCATCTCAAAAGCGCAGAGGCCGCTGAGAACAGCCGCAGAGTGGCGCGGAGGAACCCGGCAGGAAGCCGACTCTGGAGCCAGTTGACTCTCTAGCAACGCCCTGCAATGATGTGGTTGTGCCGGACCGGAAGCTCAGAATCGTCAGATTCATCGGTAGCACTCCGAACACCGCGTATTGCGATGTTTGCAGGCTGACGTTCCGAACGCGGCGAGAATTTGTAACCGACGCTGACAAAGCCAAACAGCAACTGCAAGCTGATTTCGACAAGCATGAGTGCAAGCCAGAGGAGGGTGCGGTCAATGACGCACTCGACCACATCCGGTAATTCGCGAGACTTCGCCGGTCCGAATGGCGTTTGGTAAGACTGCATCCCGCGCACTGGCTTCGCCATTTATCGGATAGCATACGTCGGACTCGCCGAGGCCTTGCCACTCGCTCCCTTGCGAAGAGGTTGGAGGATTTGATTTCATGGCAATACATACCCGGGACACTACTTCGCAGTACATGAATTTCGCCCCTGCAGATTTGAATCCCCATGAAAATCTTCCTCAGGGATTCTTCGATTTCCTTTTGCCGCTTCACAAGCAGTTCACTCCCAGGCAACAGAAGCTGGCTGCAAAGCGCAAGGAGGTGTTGCAACGGTCGCATGACGGACATCCACCAAACTATTTGCCGGCGTCCGAGGCAACTAGCTCCAACTGGCGGATTGAGGTACCCGAATGGTGCGCGGATCAGCGCAACCAGATGACCGGTCCGGCGGATGATGCTGAGTTAACGGTGAAGCTCCTGAACTCGGGCTCTCCCGCGGTGATGGTGGATCTGGAGGATTCCACGGCGAACACATGGGAGCAGATCATGCTGGCGATTAAGAATACCCTTGCCGCTTATAAGTATGAACTGAGTTATGAGGACAAGAAGCGGCAGAAGAAAGTCACGGTGCAGCGATCGAAAACCGTAACCTGGGTGCGCCCGCGTGGGCTGCATCTCAGCCAGGGTGGAGTGATCAACAACGAGATCATGTCGGCTTCCCTGTTCGATTTGTCCTTGATCTGGTACCAGTTGGATCCTGCATGGTTGCCGCACAATTTCTCGGTTTACATTCCCAAGAGCGAGTCTGCGGAGGAGGCGTTCTGGTGGCGCGATCTTTTCCAGGCATTTGCCAAACACAAAGGTTTGCCCGCGGACTACATCAAGTGCATGGCGCTGGTAGAGTCTCACCCGCTGGCCTACCAGATGGAAGAATTTCTTTTTAACCTGCGTGAACACTGCCTGGGATTGAACCTGGGGCGGTGGGACTACATGGCTTCGCTGATCGATTTCATGTTGGAGGATCCTAATTGGATTTTGCCGGACCGCAATACCATTCCGCACGATGTGCCGTTTTTTCAGAACTTCCGCACGCTGATGCCGGAAATTTGTCACAAGCATGGAGCTCATGCGATTGGTGGGATGACGGCGCTTTATCCCAGCCGCATTGACGCGGAATTGAACGAGCGAGCACTTAAGGTGCTCAAGGAAGATAAGAAGAACGAAGCCGACTGCTTGATGGATGGGGCTTGGACCGGACATCCGGATCAGAATGAAATCGCGGTTGCGCAGTTTCCGTATCCGAACCAGATTGCAAAACGGCCCAAGCTGGCTAATGCGCATCCTGATTTGCGGCCGGTCCCAAAGGGCGTCGGAAAGACGACGCTTGCGGGGACGCGAGCGGCCGCGCGTACGGTGATTCGTTATCGCAACGGCGTGCTCAATGGCAAGGGCGCGAGCTTGCTGGATGGTTTCATGGAGGATCTGGCTACCGATCGCATTTATCGGCTGATGATTGCGCAGCGGGTGCGGCACAAAGTCAAAGTTCCGGGGGACGATGGCAAGCCTGTCGAGCATAGCCGCGAGTTGGTGAGCCGTATTTTTGACGAAGAGCTGGGGAAAATTCAGCGGGACTTGCCGAAAGAGATTGACGCAAAGGCGGCGACGACACTCCCCGAAGCGCGGCGCAGCGCCGAGGAGATGATCGTGCAGGGACACCACTCGCCGATTTAGCCTGAAGGAACCGATCGCGGTTGGGCTGCATTGCAAGGTGCAGGCCTCCGACTTGATAGCAAAGGTTGATCGAGCTCATCAATAGATTTAGCTTGATGTCGTTTGCGTGATTGTTGCCCACTGACGGACTGCATGCTTTCGCACTTCGGTGGGAATTCCGAGCATTATCCGTTCTGTTATTTAACGTTTTGTGACCAGAAATGAGGGCTATGAGCGTCGTAGAACAGCAGGCTCCTGCAGCTAATTTGTTTTCTGCTTTACAGCCGCCGCGCCGTTACTTGTTTGGGCCGGGACCGACTATGGTCGACCCGCGGGTCTATCAGGCGCTTTCGAAACCGATCGTTGGGCACCTCGACCCGTATTTCATCCAGGTGATGGGAGAGGTTCAGCAATTGGTGAAGATGGCTTACGGCACGCGCGACGGCGCTACGCTGGTGATTTCGGGCACCGGAAGCGCGGGCATGGAAGCTGCAATTGCTAACTTCGTTGAACCTGAGACTAAGTTCGCGGTGTTCGCCAATGGGTATTTCTCTGATCGACTCACGGAGATGGCGAAGCGCCACGGAGCGAACGTTGTGCGTTTCGAGAAGGCCTGGGGCGAGACCTTCACGGATGACGAAGCCAGAGAGTTCATCGGGCGCGAGAAACCTAAGGTTGTGGCTTATGTGCAGGCGGAGACATCGACTGGCGCACTGCAATCCGGCAAGGCGATTTGTGCCGCCACTCACGATGCTGGGGCGCTGGTGATTGCGGATTGCGTCACCTCGCTGGGTGGAGTGCCGGTGGATTTCGATCAGACCGGCATCGACGTCGCCTACAGTTGCACGCAAAAAGGGCTGAGTTGTCCGCCGGGATTGTCTCCGATGGCCATGTCGCAACGGGCTATGGAATGGCTGCGCGGGCGCACGACTCCGTCACGCAGTTGGTATCTTGACCTCAAGCTGATTCATGACTACTCGACAGTCTCACATCGCTATCATCACACTGCGCCGATTTCCATGTTTTACGCGCTGCGCGAGGCACTGTTGGTCATCGCCGAAGAAGGGATTGAGAAACGATGGGAGCGGCATCGCCGTGCTCATCAGTCGTTCGTCAAGGGCATCGAGGGCATGGGTCTGCGGCTACACGTTCCTGAAGCGCATCGAATTGCGACCTTGAACACGGTGTGCGTACCCCAGGGAGTTGACGAGGCGAAGGTACGAAAATGCTTGTTAGACGGCCCGGGGATTGAGATCGCGGGCGGGTTTGGTCCACTGGCGGGGAAGGTCTTCCGGATTGGCGTCATGGGGCCGCTGGCCACCGAAGAGAATGTGCAGTTTTTTCTAAAGGAGTTCAGTAAGGCGCTGAAAGCCGAGGGCTACTCGCGTTGAATTCCTGGGATTGTTTGCTGCGCACGCGATGGCTGACCTAACGAGTCCGGCCACAGTCCCTTGGTTTCATGGACAACAGGCGAAGTCGGCCACGCATCGAAGGAGCCGCGCTAAAGGCGACAACGAATGACGCTGAAGTCAGTTGACACGCTCCTCGACGTCTTACATTTCGCCGACAGTCACACGGCCGTTATCGTTCCTGAGCTTGGGATCCGCGTTACCTACGATTCACTCCGGCAACAGGTCTTGGCGATGGCGAACGCTCTGGCTTCTGCCGGCATTCGGCGGGGCGATGCGGTGGCGATTGCGTTGCCGAATGGCTTGCCTGCGATTGTGAGTTTTCTGGCTGCTTCCATCGTTGGAACCGCAGCGCCTTTGAATCCAGCGTACCCGTACGAGGAGTTTCATTTTTTTCTCGGCGATACCAATGCGCGCGTTTTGCTTTGCCCAGCCGTAGGAGCGGAGTTCGTGCGCACTGCGGCCGCAGACCGCAAGATCCCGATTTTCTCGGTGGAGATGAGCGACCAGGGCAACGTTCACCTGGTGAATGCTGCGACGGGAGTTTCGGCGTCCGAGCCCACAGCGGACGACATTGCCCTGGTACTGCACACCAGTGGCAGCACGGGACGGCCCAAGCGCGTGCCCTTGCGGCATTTCAATCTGGCGGTCTCATCGGCGAATATCGCGAATACTTACGCGCTTTCTGAGGAAGATGTTTCGCTCTGCATCATGCCGCTCTTCCACATTCATGGGCTGGTGGCCTCAACCATGGCAACGTTGCTTACGGGAGGAGCTGTGGTTGTTCCCACCAAGTTCAACGCGCTTTCTTTCTGGCGGACGGTGCGGGAACAACGCGTGACCTGGTTTTCGGGAGTACCCACGATGCATCAGCTCCTGCTGGCGCGGACTCATCACAAACCGGCGGAAGCCGCGTCGCTGCGCTTCATCCGCTCCTGCAGCGCGCCCTTGTCTTCGGAGCTCATTCACAAAATCGAGAACCTGTTTGGCGTGCCTTTCGTCGAAGCCTACGGAATGACCGAAGCTTCTCATCAGATGACTTCGAATCCGTTGCCGCCGCGCCATCGCAAGGTCGGATCGGTGGGAGTGGGCGCTGGCCTCCGCGTGAGGATTATGGACCAACAGGGGCATTCTCTGGAAAACAATCAATGCGGCGAAATCGCCATCCAGGGCGCGAATGTATTTCGGGGATACGAAAATAATCCGGAAGCAAATGCCCGCGCCTTCGTGAATGGATGGTTTCGCACCGGAGACCAGGGTTATCTCGACGAAGACTGTTATCTGCACTTGACCGGGCGCATTAAAGACATCATCATCCGCGGGGGCGAGAACATCGCGCCTCACGAGGTCGATGAGATTTTGCTCAAGCACCCCGCGGTCGCGGCGGCGGTCACGTTTGGCTGCGCGCATCCAACGCTGGGTGAAGAAGTGGCTGCGGCGGTAGTCTTGCACGAACCGCATGGCGCCACCGAGTCAGCCCTCATCAAGCACTGCCGCGAGTCTCTGGCAGAATACAAATGTCCAGCCAAAATTTATCTGGTGAAAAGTATTCCCACCACTGCGACCGGAAAAATTCGACGGCGCGCAGTTGCGGCCGCGCTCGTGGATGATCGGCGATGAAATTTCTGATCGCTGGAGCCGGGGCTATCGGCGCTTATATTGGTGCGCGCATGGCACAGGCTGGATTTGATGTCACCCTGTTCGCGCGCGGTCCACACCTTCGCGCCATGCAGGAGCGGGGTGTACAGGTGAAGAGCAGCGAGGACGATTTCGCGGCGCGGCCCAAAATCGCCGGTTCACTCGAAGAAGTGGGACCTGTGGATGTTGTCTTTCTTGGGGTAAAGGCACACGGACTGCCGCAACTCGCGCCTCAGTTGATGCCGGTATTGGGGCCAGACACTACGGTGGTCAGCACTCAAAACGGAATTCCATGGTGGTACTTCCAGGGTTTCGGTGGCGAATGGGATGGACTGCGTCTCGAACGCGTCGACCCCGGTGGGGTGATCTCCTCAGCCATCGAAGCCCGTCGGGTGGTTGGGTCCATTGTTTACCTTGCGACTGAAATCACCGCACCGGGAGTGATTCAACACATTGAGGGAGACCGAATTACGCTAGGCGAACCGAACGGAACGCGGTCTGATCGCTCGCGCCAAATCGCAGAAGCGCTTATTGCGTCGGGCTTGCGCTGCCCGGTCACCACTCGTCTCCGGCACGAGATTTGGGTGAAAGCTTTGGGTAACGCGTCCTTCAACCCGGTCAGCGCGCTGACGCGTGCCACTCTGGCTCAGATGGCGCGCGATCCGGGAGTTTGCTCGGTAATCCGAAACATCATGGAGGAAGTGGAAGCGGTCTCACGCAAGTTGGGTATGGAGTTGCCGGTTTCCATCGACCAGCGAATTGCAGGCGCGGAAAAAGTTGGGGAGCACAAAACTTCCATGCTGCAGGATCTCGAAGCCGGCCGGCCGATGGAACTGGAAGCGCTGGTGGGCGCAGTGGTGGAGTTGGGAGAGCGCGTGGGTCTTCCTATGACTTGCATGCGAACTATATATTCCTGCACCAAGCTGCTGGCGCAGTGTAACCCGGCGGAAATCAAAGGCAGCGCTCCTCTCGACGCTCTAGCCCATTAGCAGGGTGGAATGGGTGCCGTCTGTCTCGCAGACTGGACTCCAGTCTAAGCTTCTCAACAAAGTGAGCAATTCAGACCAGTTATTGTGTCCCGATTCGGCGATCATCGTGACAGAGACGAGCACTTCGTGTCTCTTTCAGGTGCTCTGAACTGGGTCACGAAGCAAGCGAGTAGGGAGCTTACGGGTAAGGTTGATTTCGGCCGACCGGGACCGTTAAGCGGTCTCAGTAGGTTTCTTACAGCTCACGAAAGGTGGAGACATATGAAAGTCAATCTACGTGGATCTCTTTGGGCGCAACTGGCATGCCTGATTCTGTGGCCTGTTTTTTCCATCGGCCAATCGTCTGATCTCGGGCAAAACCTGGCGGCCTGCAAGGCCGGACGAGAGACTTGCGATCACTCGAAGCTGAGCCAGTCGCAAGTCGCAGAACTGGACGCGACCAACCGCGAGCGCAACGTTTCCAGTTGCCGAAATGGCTTCGATTCGTGTGACCATTCGAAACTTACCGGCCCGCAAGCGATTGCGTTGGCTGTAGCCGATCACGAGCATAACGTCTCCAATTGCAAAGACGGCATAGCTTCTTGCGACCCTACACGATTGACTCAATCGGAAGCCCGTGAATCGTCGGTGGCGGCGCAACGGCGGAACATTTCTGACTGTAAAGATGGAATTGGCGATTGCGATCACTCGAAACTGAGTCCATCGGAAGCGGTAGCGGTGGATTCTGCCCGGCGCCAACTGAACGTTTCCGACTGCAAGAACGGCGCAGGGCTGTGCGATCATTCCAAGCTGACTGCTTCGGAAACCAGCGACGTGGCCGTTGCGGAACACCAGCGCAACACGCAGAATTGTGAAAACGGCTGGAACGGGTGCGATCATTCCAAACTGAGTCCGCTCGAAGCGAGTCAAATCAGCCTTAGCGAACATCAGCGGAACATTTCCGCGTGTAGAAACGGTCTGGAAACCTGCGACGACTCAAAACTGACTCCTGCTGAAACCAAGATGCTGGCCGACGCAGAGCAGCAACGTAACTATAAAGCCTGTCTGAAAGGCTACGGTTATTGCGATCGCTCCCGTCTGACCGCCGCCGAAGCTAAGGCGATTCCGTCTGAGCACAAGCCCTTGCCATGAAAATGCGCCAATTCATCCTCTTGGCGTCGGCAGTAGCCGGCATCGCAAGCCTGCCGCCAGCAGCACAAGCACAATCCCTGAGCGATCCGGTACACACCTCGCCAACTGCTTTGTTATCGACCCGTCCTCCGCCCACGGATTTGACCTACACACGCCCCACGCAGAAAACCAAGCTGCGCAACTACGCCTTCGACGCGTTCGGTCCATATCCAATCGTGGGCGCCGCGTTCGCGGCCGGCATCAACCAGTGGCAGAAGACTCCACCCGACTGGCAACAAGGCGCGGAAGGTTACGGCAAGCGATTCGCGTCCGACTTCGGCATCGCAGGGATTACGACCACAACGCGCTATGCGCTTGCGCAGGCCTTCCGGGAAGATACGTTGTATTACCGGTGTGAGTGCAAGGGCGCGCTTCCGCGGCTCGGCCATGCCGTGATTTCGACTTTCACCGCGCGCCGCGGCGACGACGGCCACCGCGTCTTCTCTTTCCCGGCTCTCCTTGCTCCTTATGCCGGCACTATGAGTGCGGTCTATGCGTGGTATCCGGGCCGCTACGAGGCTGCAGACGCGCTCCGAATGGGTAACTATAGTTTGTTGGGTTATGTAGGTGGGAATATTGCCCTGGAATTCCTTTATAGCGGACCTCACTCCTTGCTTTCTCGCATGCATTTAAACAAGACGCAAGGAGCATCCACCCCAGGTTCGACTCCCTGATGGACTTGTTCTGAGCGCAGCAGTCGGCAAGTTCTTCGGCGGTTCCCCTCTTGAAATTCTGCTTTATCCGATTATGATGTCTTGCGGAGGTGAAAGTCTCTATGCGTCTGATGAAACGCGTAACTGAGTGTTTGTTGGTGCTGGGCATCTTCGCGGGGGCTCTTCTCGCTCAAGAGAAGTTCACTACGCAACTGATTCCGCGAGAGGTGCTGTTTGGGAATCCGGAGCGCGCGAATCCGCAGATTTCGCCCGATGGGACCCAGGTGGGCTATCTGGCCCCGGTGAACGGCGTGTTGAACGTATGGATTCGGACGCTTGGCAAGGACGATGACCGCGCCGTCACCGCCGACAAATATCGCGGAATCCGTAATTTTATTTGGCAGTACGACAACAGACATATTCTCTACACCCAGGATGTCGGTGGTGATGAGAACTGGCGTCTCTACGAGACGGACATTGCTAACAAGCAGACTAAGGACTTGACCCCATTCGAGAAGGTCCGTGTCGACGTTGTGGCTTATGACTGGAAGTTTCCTGACACGATCCTGGTGCAGATGAACAAACGTGATGCCAAAGTGTTTGACGTACAGCGAATCGATTTGAATGCAGGGACGGTCGAATTGGATACCGAGAATCCTGGAGATGTTGGGAGTTGGCAGGCCGACAATGCTTTGCAAATCCGCGCGGCACAGGTGCAGACGCCGGATGGCGGAACGATTGTTCGGGTGCGCGACGATCCCAAATCGCCGTGGCGGGAACTGATCAAGTGGGGAGCGGATGAGACTTTCGGAAATGTCGTGGGCTTTACGCCAGACAACAAGGCGCTGTGGGTGACGACCAGTCTGGATGTGAACGCGGCGCGGCTGCTGCAGATTGACATTGCCAGTGGCAAGCGTCAAGTGATTGCGGAAGATCCGCAGTTTGATGTCAACCAGACGGTAAACAATCCCAAGACAAATGCTCTGGAAGCGGTGAGCTTTACCAGGCAGCGCAGGGAATATGAGTTCATCGATCCCAAGGTGAAGGCGGACTTTGCGGCGCTGCGGACAATTCGCGACGGCGATATCGATGGAATCTCGGCCAATCTCAACGACAGCAAATGGATTGTGACCTACGTAAGTGATAACGCACCGGTCTACTGGTACCTGTATGATCGCGCGAGCCAGAAAGCGACGTTGCTGTTCAGCAATCGTCCGGCGTTGGAGAAGTACAAGCTGTCGTCCATGAAACCCATCGAGTTCAAGGCGCGGGACGGCATGACCCTCTACGGGTATTTAACAACTCCCGTGGACTTGGGAGCCAAGAACCTGCCCATGGTGGTGTTTGTCCACGGCGGGCCGTGGGGGCGCGACGAGTGGGGTCTGAATGGAAACGTGCAGTGGCTGGCGAACCGAGGCTATGCGGTGCTGCAAGTCAATTTTCGCGGTTCCACGGGTTATGGCAAGAAGTACGTCAACGCGGGAGATCGGCAATGGGCAGGCACGATGCGTACTGATCTGCTGGATGGCAAGAGTTGGGCGGTGAAGGAGGGCGTGGCCGATCCGAACAAAGTGTGCATTATGGGTGGCAGCTACGGAGGATATGCAACCTTGGCGGGTGTCGCGTTCGCGCCGGACGCATTTGCCTGCGGCGTGGACATCGTCGGACCTTCGAACCTGAACACGCTGTTGAATACGATCCCACCCTACTGGTCAACGTTACTCTCCACGTTTCATAAGCGCATGGGCGACTCGGAAGAGGTTCTTAAGGCGCAGTCGCCTCTATTCAAAGCGGACCAGATCAAGTCGCCTCTATTGATCGGGCAGGGCGCCAACGATCCCCGCGTGAACAAAGCCGAAAGCGATCAGATTGTGGCAGCGATGCGAAAGAACAACGAGCCCGTGGAGTATTTTGTCTTCCCGGACGAAGGACACGGGTTCGCGCGCCCGGTAAATCGGATGGCGTTTGACGCTGCGACCGAGGCGTTCCTGGCGAAGTACCTGGGTGGGCGGTTTGAACCCGCTAGCGTCGATGAAAGCAAGCTGTTGGCAAGCATCAAGAAATAGTTGGCAAGGGTGCGGGGAGGAGGCGTAGCGGTCCCGTCTCGACGAATTCCGATTCGGGTTGCACGTTACCGGGCAATCAATCTGCCGCTACTTCTCGCACCTCTTGCTCCATCTGCGCGCGTAGTTGGTTTTCGTAGTCTGCGAGTTGGGCCTCGATATCCTGCACTGCCTTACGTTTCCTGATGACCTCCTCACGATAACGCCGCAGGAAGTAATCAATAGTCTCGACGCGAATCTTGATCGAGCCTGAAGGTTTGTTCTCGTCCAGATCCTTGAAGCAGAAGTAAGGCGTGCCGGATTGCTCGATGATGCCCTCGACCACGCCGTAGATCGGAGCGTCGTGCCCGCACTTGAAACTCGAGACCTCAAGCGCGACCAGATTCGGATGCCGGGCGGTAAACTTCGCCGCCCACACTTTATGGTTCGTGCTGCAGGAGTACGAGTTCTTCCACGCATCCGAAATATCGAGCGGATGACTGATCATTCCTGCGCGGACTTCTTCGCCGAACAGGCGCTCTAGCATGTCTTCATCCAGAGGCAGCGTGTTCTGCGAGAAGATGGGATATCCTAGCTTCTGGAATTCGTCCATGATCTCGTGATTGAGGCCCGGATCGTGGTGATATGGACGGCCCAGCATGACAATGCCGATGCGGTCTTCACGCTCCAGTTGGTCGAGGACCTCGCGAGCCCTGCGGCGAATGCTGTTTTCGTAGTCGGCCAGGGCTTTGTAGCCCACTTCGACCGCGCGGTCGTTTTCTTCTTGTGACAATCCGAGAATGGGTTGCCACGCTTGCAGCATTTGATGAGCGAATAGTTTGCGGTCCGCAAAGTTCAGCACTGGATCCAGATACTTCACGTTGTGCTCGGTGAAGACGTCGTTTTCCTTGGTGAATGCAGCCTTCACGGTTTCGGGCGTCGCGGTTACCGTCGGACATGCATTCGCGCCGACAATCTTCACCAGCGGCGAGGTCAGCACGTCGTACATGGGGAAGAAGATTACGTTCAGCGGCTTTTTGCGATGCTTTTCCTGAATCAGGTTGTAGACGTGCGAAATTCCGATCTTCGCCGGGAAGCATGGGTCGATAGCACCGCGGCTTGCACCGGCTCGATAAAGATCTGAGTTGGTGTAGTCGGAATAAATGATGTTTTCCGGCTGCACGCCGAGGCTTTCCAGATATCCGTTGAAGAGCGGGGCGTAGGTATAGATATTCAGCACGCGGGGAATGCCGACGCGCAGCTTCTTTCGGTTCTCCATCAGCGGAATGCGTTCTTTTGCCGGCTTGTTCCAGAATTTTGCTGTTGGAATTGGGTCGGCCACGGTTTTTGGATTGACCGGTCGGAAAACTTCATGGGCGGCGATGTCTACGAAGTTCACATATTTTTCCTTGATCTCGTCGATGCCGGCCTTGATGTCCTTCATCTCATTGACGTCTTCGACCAAGCCCTTTTCACAGGTGGCTATGATCAACCGCTGCTCGCCATGCATCAACGGAACCTTCGTGACCTTCTGGACAGGTACGACGCTCATCTCGTCTTTGGGAGCAGTTCGGATGTCAATGAAGGTACGCAGGCAATTGTTCTTGCAAAAATTGCAGCGCGTGGATTCGTTGCGAGTGGTGCGGTACTGAATTTTTCGCACCGCATCCAGTCCGACGAACGAAGTCTGCAGCCCATTCCGCCACAGGCGCAGGGACTCCGCCGCTGCACCGATCGCGCCCGATTCTCCACAGAACTCGTGCACGATGATTTCGGGTTTCTTGCCAGCAGCGCGGAAGCTGTTGTGGATGAAATCTACTTCCGCTTTCACCACTGCCATGTTGTTCTGCGTTCCGCCCTGGAGCACGAATCGCGTGCCAAGCGCGGCAAGATTTGGGATGCTGGCTACGTAGAGGAATACGTTCTTGGGTAGAACGGCCGCCAAACCCGCGAGAATTTCTTCCGCTCTCCAGCCCTGCCGCTGGAAGTTCACGATGTCGGATTGCATGAACACTGCGCAGCCGTAGCCGAAAACCGGCATGGACCGGGCCGAGAACGCCAGATCGGCATATTGTTCAACGCCCAACCCAAAACCTTCAGCAGTCGATTGCAGAAAATACCCGTTACCCGCCGAACATTGCGTATTAAGCTTGAAATCCTTCACTCGCCCGTTGTGAAGAATGATGATCTTGATATCCTGACCACCCACGTCGACTATGACGTGCGGATCTTCATAAAATTTGAGGGCCGATTCGGTGTGGGCCACTGTTTCGACAAGTGCGACGTCTGCGTGCAAGACATCTTTCAAAATATCCTTCGCGTAGCCTGTCGTGGCCACACCCAGAACCTCGAGTTTGGCGTTTTGCGCCTCGACCTGCCCGCGCAGATTTTCGAACATCTCAATCGTGTCCTGGATCGGATTGCCGTTCGAAAGTTGGTAAGCCTTGCACAGGATGTCGCCGCGATCATCCAGGAGAACCGCTTTGGTGGATGTTGATCCCCCGTCGATGCCGATAAAACCGCCGACGGTCTGGCCTTTCTGAAATGCTGCCGGCGTAAATTTCTTTCGGCGGTAGGTTTCCTTAAACCCTTCGAGCTCACCAGCTTTCGCAACCAGTCCCTTCGCGCCCGATTTGGCTTTTTCCTCCTGTCGGCCAAATTCGATGTAGTACAGCAGCTTTTCGTAACCTTGGTAACAGCCAACGCAATCTTCTTCGCTCTTTCCAAATTCGATCGCGCCCATGGCGGCGAAATATTGCGCGTTACCGGGAACCTTGATCAGATCTTCCGGCTTCGCTCCGTCGGGGACGGTGACTTTGCGCTCTTGCCACATGCGTGGAATGTTCGCCTGCCACGCCTCGCGCATCCCCTTGATGAAGCTGTTCGGCCCACCCAGCAGCAAAACATGTGGCCGCAGCGTGTGGCCGCGGGTTAGAACGCTCAGGTTCTGCAGTACAATCGCCTCGAACAACGAAGCCATCAGCTCATCTGGCGGCGTTCCCACTTTCTGCAGACTGTTGATATCCGTCTCGGCGAATACACCGCACTTGCCGGCCACTTTGTGCAGCTTGATCCCGCGGTAGCCCTGTAGCGCAAGCTCGGCCACCGGAATCTTGAGCTTGGCATTAATCTTGTCGATGACCGCACCGGTACCGCCAGCACACTTGTCGTTCATCGACGGGATTTTTTTCTTGCGTCCGGTCTCGTCGTCATCCTTGAAGACGATGATTTTCGCATCCTGTCCGCCCAGCTCGATCACCGAATACACCTCAGGATGGAGCTTTTCGACAGCCAGCGACACCGCCGTCACTTCCTGCACAAACTTCGCGCCAATCTGTTCTGCGATGCCACCGCCGCCGGAGCCGGTCATGAACATCCGCGTGTTGTGCCGGTTGATTCCGACCTCGGCCTCCATGCGGCGCAGAAATTCCAGAGTTTTCTCCGGTTGCTTGGTTTCATGCCGCTGGTAGTCCTGCCACAGAATCTGGTCGGTCGCGGCGTCCACTACGGTTGCTTTCACCGTGGTCGAGCCGACATCCAGGCCTACGAGAAACTGGGTGTGGTGGTCGTGGGGCTTTTTATAAGGAGCCGGCGCAATCTGAAGTAACTGGGGCGCCGGCTTTTCATGTCCGTTCGAATGGTCGTGCATTCCATCTCTCCGATCAGGCTCGAGCCAGGAAAGAAATATTAAGAGGCCGGCAATCGCACAAATGCGCTGCCGGCCAGATCGGTTAAGCAGCGTTCGGAAGAGCGAACCCGGGAACCCGGGCGCGCCGCCAGAGCCGGGTGCTCCTGTCCATGCGATCGTTCACGTGCAGGATGAACTGGGCCGCCGTCCCGGCAATGCCATCGCGGTGCGGCACGTGATAGAACGGCCGCTTCAGTTCGGGATGCTCCGCAATGTATTCCCGAATCTCCTCAAGGCTCTTGCCCGTAGACTTCAAGCATTGCTCGAACTCTGTCTTGGCCTTTACCTTGGCTTCGCCGAGAGCCATCTGCACCCGGCTGTGCGCATTGACCTCGCCCTCGCCAGAGGTTTCAATCGGCAGGAAGATCATGTCCTTGAACTTATTGACCACCGCCGATTGAACGCCGTCGGACTGCGAAGACGGCATGCACCCGAACGGCTTCAGCGCCAGCACCATGTGGCAGAGATGGTGCACGGTGTAGTAAACGTTCTTCCCCACTTCGAGGTGGCCTTCACCTCCCCGGGCAAACTGGTTGTAGAAAGGATGGGCCATCTCAGCCAACTCAGTCTGCGGGACCAGGTGGTGCGTAATTCCACCGAGATTCTTGATGGTCCGGTGATACAGGTAATTCCACATCGCTTCGCCGGCGCCAATGCCCATCAGCTTCTTCCTCAATCCCAGATCATTGGCAAGCAGCTTTTTCAATTCCCACCACTGCGGATTCCGGTGCGGACGATTCACCGGCCACTTCGCCTTCGCATGCGCCTTGGCCTGATACATCAGGTATGCCACCCAGGTCGCAATCGGCTCAACCATAACCTGCGCGCCTTCCCGCTCGAGGAAGTCGAACATGTGGAAGTTGCCATCGCCCTCGGTGATTTGGGCCCAGAATTCACCCGTGATCTTCACCAGCGGCTTGACCTTGGTCCGATCAACTTCAATGCTGTCCAGCTTCTGCCGCGCTGCGGCCTGAGCATTGAGATAATCCTTTCCCCACAAATGCTCGTGCATCTTGCCGAACACGTTGAACGTGTTCCGCAGGATCTTGTTGCTCTTGAATTTCGGCTTGGCCCAGTCCGGCGCCCGCTCTTCGATCTCAAACGAATCCCGATTCCTGAGGTCGTCGCACAACCCATCGACTGTCTCGCGAAATACCCGATCAGTTTCGCCTTTGTTCACTTCAAATGGACGAATCTGATAAATCAAGTCGTTGAACACGTCGCCCAGGTGCATAGCGTTCAGCATCCCAAACCCGAAGTCGATCGTGAACTTCAACCCGGGTTCGCCCGATGCCGCCTTGATCCCATCGCTGTCCTTGAACAGCAGCACGCGGAAACCATCGAATCCGGCATTCTTCAGCGCGAACCGGTACTCCGCCTCATACATGCCGAATCTGCACGGTCCGCACGAACCCGCCGTAAAGAAGACATAGTTGTCCAGAATATCCTTGCGCGGAATGCCTTCCTTCTCGAGGAACTGCAAATACTGCACCAAATTTCCCACGGTGAAATACGTCGGGTTGCACTGTCCGTTGTTGCCGTATTCCTTCCCCGTCTGGAACGCGGGCACGTCGGGCACGGGCAACTTCTCGCAGCGATAGCCGCAGCCCTGGAACACGGCCCGAATCAGGTCCTCATGTTTCCAGGTGAAGCCGCCAAACAGGATCGTCACCTTGCTGCGTTCCTCGGCGGTAAACGCCCGCTCTATCGGACGATGGAAATGTGTAGGCTGGTCCAAACCAGCGATCTTGCGCAGCCGGATGCGTTCCGCTTCCAGGCGCTGTTTGATTTCTTCATCAGTGTTGATTTGAATCAGATTGGTCGCCATTATCTTCCTCCGGCGTATTTGGGGTTGTGAACTTTTGCGTTGCGAGAATGCGGACAGCACAAGGGCACCCGCCTTGGAGCGGCGGTTGTTGAAATTGAAGAAGTTGAAACGCCAGCGGAAGAGCACAGGCCTCTTCCTGAACTTGGCTGGTCTACTTTGACTCCGCGATGTAAATCCACCAGAAACTCCTACGAACGAGCTACAGGAGGTTCAAGGTTTACGCCTTCGAGAAAGGTTTAGCAACGATCTCGGGCGCCGGTCGAACGGCAAAAAACTCTACTCCTGCCTTTGCAAGCGGGAGGTGCTCAAGACTGCGTGACCCCACTCAATAACCCTAGCATGTTTGTAGCAGAAATCTACGCCGGGATTCAAGGCCGGATAACAAATGGCCCGGCTCGATTTTTTCGCTAGAACCAGATGTAGATGCTGCGCACCGATGTTCGGTTACAGTGTGCCACGGATTTTTCTTGCACTGGCCATTCTCAGTATAAACAACACGGTGCTCGTTGGATGATCAAACCATCCCCGCGGTGATCCCGCAAAACGACGCCGCTATGTGTGTCGAGCCCAAAGTCTTTGATGGGCATCTAAAGACCCATTGATCGGTCACGATGTCATTTCGCGACTCCGCCGAGCAGGTCCGGTCATTCTTTTATTACTTCTCGTCCATCGAGGCTATGCGCAAGCCGAGCCCTCGGAGTCGACCCCTCGCGCTTGGGACTTCGGTGTCTGGGTAGCTGGGGAGACCGGTGAAGAGCACACCAACTCTCTTTCCGAAGCCCAGATTTTGACGGCTGGAATCTTCGTGGGTAAGGTGCTGACGGGCGAAATCGGCAGCGGCTGGAGGCGTGGCCGCTTCGAATACGGACTCTCCGTTATTCCGGTATTTCGGCAATTTCGCCCACAATCTATTTACGGCGGAGGGTTTGAACCCGTCATTTTGCGGTGGAATTCCAGCCTGCATGCCGATCGTGTCGCACCCTACATCGAATTGGCAGGAGGCGCGGTGCGAACTAACACCAACCTCCCCGTGGGAGATACGTCGAACTTCAACTTCACCGCGCGGGGCGGCGGCGGGATTCAGGTTTTTGCAAAACCTCACCAGTCGGTGGACATTGGCTGCCGGTGGTCGCACATTTCCAACGCCAATTTGGGAGTTCGGAATCAAGAGTTCAACGGAATCCAAGTGAGTGTTGGCTATCACTGGTTTCGATAGCACGCTCGCAGCAGCCTGCACGTACTCGGTGAAAAGCATTGTCCGGTCGGAATAAGAAAGGCGCGGCCCAAGGAGCCGCGCCACTTTTATAATCCCAGCCTAAGTGCCCGTTTTTCTGGCTTGCGCCTGGGGCGGTGCGCCCAAGGCTGCGGCAACTTGAGCCCCGATAGGCGATCCGAGCCCAGTACAAGCATCCCATCCCGGACCTGCGGAATAGGCTCCGTTATTGCCAGAGGTGATGTCATTGAAATCGCCGGCGGTGCTGGCGTTTTGATATAGCAATGGGTTGATGAAGCCCGCCGGCTTTCCAATGCTTTCGTTGATGAGCGCGATGAGTCCCGCCCAGAGCGGAGCCACGGCGCTCGTGCCTCCGATCACGTCGGGTTGTCCATCGACGAGAGTAACGTAGCCGGTGGTTGGGTCGGCGTCTCCAGAGACGTCCGGAACGCCGCGACCAACATTTTGGTTGGGATTGGCAGAAGGCGGCACGCCGGCGCCGGTCTGATACGTGGGCAACGGGAAGACGTCGCTGATGCCGCCTCCGGTTGCACCTTCATTGTTTGCCAGTTCATTCCACGCGGTTTCGCTGGTGATATTGTTGCCTGAGGCCACCAAAGTTGTGCCTCCGCAGGCCAGCACGTTGGGACTCGAGGCGGGGAAATCGACGTGATTCAGCCCGTCGGTTACTCCGTCCGTCGAGCCATCATCTCCAGCGGCAACGCAAACTGTTACTCCCATGGCCGCGGCGGATTGAAATGCCTCATCCATGGACGTCATGGCCTGCTGGGTCCACGAGGATTCCGGACCACCCCAACTGATCGAGACCACCGACGGGTTGTTGGTGCTGTCGTGCACCGCAGTGGTGATGGCGTTCAGGAATCCGGCGTCCGTGTTGTCCGCAAAATAAACGACGATCTTTGCGCCCGGCGCGATCGCCCCTGACACTTCAATATCCAACATCACTTCGCCATCTGGCCCGTTCGGGTCTCCGGTGGGATTGTTGCTGCCGTTGCCGACGGAAACCGCCGATACCGATGGCGTCTTCGTCAGGTTGAGTTGACTCCAGTAATTGCTCAAATCCGTGGTGCTGTATCCTCCCCCCAACTCGATCAGTGCAATGCATTCTCCGGATCCGTCTACGGCCGTGGGATAGTCGTAGAGCGCGGCGACCTGAGTGGGCGTGTACGACAGGTTGACGGCGTTGGCGCGGGCGCCCGCCCGCTGACGCCGCCTACGAAAATGTGGTTTGGCTTGGGGACGATTATCGAGGCCAAATACTCCTTCGATTACATCCTGCAGTTCCGGGGGAATGTGGACTGGCCCGGTACGGCCACGGTAGCTGCCATTCGGATGCTGGTACTGCTTCAGTTGGACACCAAATGCCTCGTTCATCGCAGCGACCGTCCCGGAGAGAATGACCGTCCGGCGCCCGGCGCTCTTTTCCTTTACCGTAAGTTTGTGCTCGCGGGCAAAGGACTCGACGCGAGCAATGCTGTCAGGGTCGGCGCCATGCTGTTGCTCGAATTCTTTGCGGCTCAAAACGGTGCGTTTTGCAATCGGTTTCGTGAATGCATCGGCGCTGACGATCGGCTTCTTTCCTGCCCGAGAGCGCAGACGAATGGTTACGTCGACTTGTTCATTGGGATTGGCTGGACCTATCTCTTTCGCTCCTGGTAGCGGAGCGCGTTCACTGCCTGCAAGGGGTTTTTTCGGAGTAGACATAATTCTCCTTTCGGTTGGACCTGACTGATGGTGAAGAAAAGCAGCGCGGCGTTACATCGGAGTCGCATTTCGGAGAACTCCACCCAGGGAAAGGAGCCGAGCGCTCGGCAATCCTACGAATCAGTGCTGGCCCGTTGGATGGCTGCAAAGTAGCAGCCCACCGCTAAGAAAGCAAGCAATTTCTTGAGTAGCGGGTCAGTTTCCATCTTGTTTTGAAGGTCGTCATTCCGAAGCCCGCGCTTTCCAGCGGGGCGAGAGCCTGCCTGGAGCGAAATGACCCACTATCATTTTGGGCAGTTTGTCACCAAAACGGACACCCAGCCGGTGTTTCCGCTTGTCCACGCGCCGCGTCGAAGCTCAGCCCAACACAGCGGAGCCAGCCGACGCAATCAGCGTGCCGTTTAGAACCGTGAAGGCGCAACGATTAGAGGCGAACCAGTACGGAATTTCGCGATAGTCGTCTGCCTCGAACACCGCCAGATCCGCATCTTTCCCCGCCTCAATCGAACCTTTTCGCACACCGAGTCGCAGGGCCCAGGCACCGTTAATAGTCGCGGCAGAAATTGCTTCAGCCGGCGACATCTTCATCTGCGTGCAGGCCAGCGACAGCACGAACGGCATGCTCGGCGTAGGCGACGAACCCGGATTGTAATCCGTGGCCAACGCTACCGGCACTCCTGCGTCGATCAACTTTCGCGCCGGAGGAAACGTCTTTAGACCGAGAAAGTAATTCGCTCCCGGCACCAGGGTCGCGATCGTGTCACGCCGTCCCAACTCTTGAATGTCAGCCTCGTTTACGTGATCCATATGGTCAAACGAGGTTGGGTTGTAGCGCAAAAGCGCCTGTAACGAAGTCTCGCTCAATTGGCAGACATGTGCTCGCACGTCCAAACCATGCCTTTCCGCCGCCTCAAAGACTCTTGCCGTGTCCTCGGCGCTGAAAGCTCCGCGCTCGATGAATACATCCACAAACTGGGCGAGCTTTCGCTTTGCAGCCAGCGGGATCATTTTTTCACACACCTCATTCACGTACTCGTCCGCTTTGCCTTGAAGTTCTTTGGGAACTACGTGGGCCCCAAGAAGTGTGGCCACCACTGTGCCAGGCCAGCGAGCGGCGGCATCCCGAATGGCCTCGAGCGACTTCATTTCTGATTGCAGAGTCAGCCCATAACCCGACTTGGCCTCAACCGTCGTGGTGCCCTGTTCGGCCATTTCGCGCAACGCTTGCAACACATTTTCGGCCAACTGGCCCTTCCCTGCCCTGCGCACGCCGTCCACGCTAGACCGGATGCCGCCGCCCGCTTCCGCAATTTCCTCATAAGTCGCGCCCGCAATGCGTTTTTCGAAATCGATCAGCCGCGGCGCGCTGAATACGGGATGAGTGTGGGAATCGACGAATCCCGGCAGAACCACTTGACGTTCGCAATCGATCTCAATGACTGTCATGCGATTTTTTTTCAGCCACGAATCGCGCAACGCGTCTTTACTCTTACCAACGGAAACAATCTTTCCTCCCAGGCACAGCACGGCAGCGTCTTCGACAATGCCGAGTTCATTGAGTTGGGCGCCGCGGCGTGGAGCGGATTTATTTGCGGAAGAGCACAAGGTGAGGAGTTGGCCGATGTTGATCAGCAGCAAGGCTGGCGGATGCGAGCGTGATTTTCTGGAGCGACTCAAGTTATTAGTCCGGAATTAACGGGTTAAATTCGGGCCGAGCTTTGCTCGGCCCGGACGGACGAGGGCGGCCGTCTCCACATGATTATTGCTGAGTCTGGCTCATCGGCACCTTCACGCCAGTCTTCTTCGCAAACTCCTTCGCTTCGTCATAGCCTGCGTCAACGTGGCGAATCACGCCCATCCCTGGATCCGTTGTCAGCACGCGCTCGATTCGCTTGGCCATCGCCTCGGTTCCATCGGCTACCGTCACCTGGCCTGCATGCAGGGAGTAGCCAATGCCCACACCGCCGCCGTTGTGGATTGAAACCCATGACGCCCCGGCGGCAGTATTCAACAATGCGTTGAGCAGCGGCCAATCGGCTACGGCGTCGCTTCCGTCTTTCATGCTCTCCGTCTCGCGGAATGGAGACGCAACCGATCCGCAATCCAGATGATCGCGGCCAATTACGATCGGCGCCTTGATCTTGCCCTTCTTCACCAGATCATTCATGGCCAGCCCGAACTGCGCGCGCTCGCCGTATCCCAGCCAGCAGATTCTCGCTGGCAGGCCTTGGAACTTGATTCGCTTGCGCGCCAGGTCAATCCAGCGTCGCAGAATGCGGTTCCCCGGAAACAACTCCAGAACTAGGTCGTCGGTGACGTGGATATCCGAAGGCTCGCCCGACAGGGCCACCCAGCGGAACGGTCCGCGGCCTTCGCAGAACAGCGGCCGAATATAGGCGGGCACGAATCCGGGAAAGTCGTACGCGTTTTTCACTCCTCGTTGGAATGCGAAGGTCCGAATATTGTTTCCATAGTCGAAGGTGACAGAGCCCATTTTCTGCAGCCGCAGCATGCCTTCGACGTGCCGGGCCATCGCGTCCAGCGACCGTTCCTGGTACCCCTGCGGATCGCGCTGACGCAGTTCCAGCGCTGCTTGCAGCGTCATCCCGTTGGGCACGTAGCCATTCAGCGGATCGTGCGCCGAAGTCTGATCAGTGAGGATATCAGGCACCACGCCATGCTCCGCAAGTTCGGGAATCACATCGGCGCAATTCCCTACCAAGCCGACTGAAACGTTTTCTTTCTTGCGCACCGCGTTCTTCAGGATGCGCAGCGCCTCATCGAGGGTAGTCACCATGAAATCGCAATAGCCGGTCCTGAGGCGTTTCTTGATGCGCTCGGGATCGACGTCAATGCCCAGAAAGGCCGCCCCCGTCATGGTGGCTGCCAGGGGCTGAGCTCCGCCCATGCCGCCCATGCCGCCACTCACAATCAGCTTGCCGGCAAGATCTCCGGCGAAATGCTTTTCTCCGGCCGCGGAGAACGTCTCGAACGTGCCTTGGACAATTCCTTGCGAGCCGATGTAGATCCACGAGCCGGCGGTCATCTGCCCATACATCATCAGGCCCGCGCGCTCGAGTTCGTTGAACTTCTCCCAGTTGGACCAATGCCCGACCAGGTTCGAGTTGGCGATCAACACTCGCGGCGCATACTCGTGGGTCTTGAACATGCCCACCGGCTTCCCCGATTGCACCAGCAGAGTCTCGTCGTTCTCCAGGCCCTTCAATGATGCGACAATCGCGTGATAAGCCTCCCAACTGCGGGCGGCGCGGCCCGTTCCGCCATAGACGATCAGATCTCGTGGCCGCTCGGCGACTTCCTCGTCGAGGTTGTTCATCAGCATGCGCATGGCGGCTTCCTGCTGCCAGCCCTTGCAGGAGATGCTGTTGCCACGAGGCGCGCGAATTGGCGTGTAAGTGGAAGAAGTAATCTCTGTCTCAACCGGCATGACTAGATGTTAGTGCGTTGCAGGCAAGTCTTCAAATCTGGCCTGGCTTGCCACCTTCTGCTGCGAGCCAAGAATGAAGATCTGTTTAGAGAAAGGATCTTCCTCGCGGGCACATCGCGATGAGGTCGTGGGCTCGGTTGTCTCCGCAGTATCAGGGGATTGAAAGCTCCGGAGTTGGGGATCGATCCATACACACTCCAGGGGCCGACGCGGATTCCCCGTCTTGATCCAAACGCAATAGAGTGGTTGAGGGCTCAGTGTTGGAATGAAAGTGTTCGTCATGGTTCCTCCTCTCGAGACACGTATCCTGTTGGAACGGCGCGCGGTTTCCGGCGTCCGGGACTACGAACTCGATATGAATTGGTTAGGAGGAGTGAGTCAGTCCAAGTACATTTGGCGGATTCGCTCGCTCAGTCACAGGTCGCATACTGTGAGGAACGAGGAGGAGACAGGCACTACAAAATTTCAGGTGCTTTTTCCGCAACGCTCGTCAGCAGCACAGGTCCAACCCTCGGCTACTCGGAGGGTCTTGCGCAGATTCAATGTTCATAATGCTTCTATAATCTCCATCGAGGTCCGATTGGCAGTCTCGACTTAAAATCTTATATCATATCCCCCTAGGGTATAGGCAAGAAAAAATGTCTCATCTCGAAAAAGAAAAACAGAAGTTAGTGGCGCGCATAAAGCGGATTCGCGGGCAGGTCGACTCCATCGAACGCTCCCTCACCACCGGCGACGATTGTGCGGACGTCCTGATGCTGTTGGCCAACGTTCGCGGAGGGATCAACAGCCTGATGGCCGAGGTACTCGAAGACCATATCCGTTTGCACATCACGGGCCACGCAAAGAACACCATACCGTCGGTTGAGTTGGCGGAAGATCTGATTGGCCTGGTGCGCGCATACCTCAAGTGATTCGCGCATGCCGATCCTCCAATACAATGCACTCACCGCAGCGCTTGGAAGCGCTGCGCCACGCAAAATCAAAGGCAACATCGAGTTTTTTCGCGGGCTCTTCAGCCGTGCCCTTCTCAAAGGCGTTTTGCGAGCTTTCTCTGCGTCTTAAACATTTCGACAGGCTTCGTCGTCACACCTCACATTGACATCCATCGATTCCTGGGTTATTGCTATCGTCACTATGACTGAGCCGGAGCAGGCTTTGAATCGCGTGTTGCATGCCATCGGCGACCCGGCCCGGCGGCGTATTCTGCAAGCCCTGAAGGAGCGCGGCGCGTCCTCGATTGGCAAGGACGAAGGTTTGTGCGCGTCCGACATCGAACGACGGGTTCAGCTTTCGCAGCCTACGATCTCTCATCACATGTCGGTTTTGAAGAAAGCGGGACTGGTGGAGGCAAAGAAATTGGGGCAGTGGATGTGGTACCGCCGCAATGAGACCGCTCTGCGTGAATTTGCCCGCGAACTGCGCGAGAGTCTCTAGCGGCACGAACCGGATACGAATGGGCCGCAGTACGGCGTCGCTGCCGGCGGCTTGCGTTGCTGGCTACGGCTTGTATCTGAGCAATCGTTTGTTCGTCTTTTCCTCGTCTGGGTGCGGCTCGGCCTTCGATGTTTGCGATGGTTTCTTCTGCGAAGAATTCTTTGTCTGCGTCTTCGGCCTTGGCCTGGGCTGGCTTGGTAACTTGGTCTTGATCTTCTTCTTCGTATTCTTCTTCTTCGAAATCTTCGCGGCGCCAGGGGTCTTCGCCTAGCGGGGTTTGATCTACCGTGCGGGGGTCGATTACCACGCGGGTTTTGATCGTTGGTTCGAAGTTGGTGCGGGCGAGGTTCGAGCTTGCGGTTTGCAGGGCGTAGAGCAGGAGGCCGGCGGTTTTGCCGTCGAGTTGTCCGCTTAGGATCTGGCGCATGACTTGCATAAGCGCGAGTTGGATGGAGTTGGCGTCTTCGAGCAGCGGGAGATCGAAGACGGCGCGGTTGCGGCGGGCGCGGTTGGCGCCGAGGGCGATGCGGGCTCCTTGCCAGGTTTTGTGGAAGTAGCAGAGGCGGTTGCGGCGCAGGGCGGGCGATCCGCACTGAGTGCCGTTGACTTTGAGGTGCTGGCAACGGGGAATGCTATGAGGATATAAAGTGAACATGAATTTTTCTCCATCCCCCCTCTCCCTGTGATCTATTGGAATCAGAGGGATAGCGGGGGACTGTGGTTGAAATCTTTGAGTTTAAAGGAGTTACAGGGAAAATATTGAGAACAAACGGGTTGTGGGTGGGGGAGGGCATGGTGACTTGCTGGCTATATATTGGTTATCTTGTATAGCTCAAGTGAAGTCAAGGGAATTCCGAAGAAAAAATGATGTTGTTCCCATTTTGGTTTTTCCAGGTAGAACTCAAGGACTGAGGCCAACATCCCGGAAGCAAGTTTCCGGCCAATCGAAAGCACGTTGTTAGTTCGGACCGCCGCAAGCGCGTCGGTATCTATCCGACGGATGAACCCGATGACTTCCGGGTTGTCCGTCAACCGTCCATGATGGCTTTCAACCGAGAAGAGATCGGCTGTTCACGGGCTTTGCCCGCTGCCGCCGTGCAGCCAGCCGAAGGCCCTAATTAAGTGCAATGCTCGGTTAATGGCCGCTGGCCACCAAGCAAGCTTAACCTCAAAACAAAGTGCAACTTTCGGGCGCGGTCTACGTATATTTAGATCGCTAACTGAGAAAGAAGAGTATGGGCAAGACCATGCGAGTTTCGCTGAGAGCGCTTCTGTTAGCGGCTGTTCTGCCAACCGCTTCCCTATGCAGAATGCAGGGCCAACAAATTGCCGAGGACGAGCCGACGATTCGAGTTAACGTCGAACTGGTTCAGCTGGACGTGCAAGTATCGCAGAAGAAGACTGGCCGTACAGTTGGTTCGCTGACAAAAGATGATTTTCAGCTCTACGAGGACGGAGTACGGCAACAGATTTCCCAGCTCAGCCAGAACCAGCTACCTCTCTCCGTCGTGCTGTTATTTGACCTCACTTTTAGTGTTCGGCCGGTGCTTAAGCCGCTGGCCGCGGGAGCGCGGGAAGCGTTAAATCACCTCAAGCCGGAAGACGAAGTTGCGGTTATGGTGTACGCAGCATCCACGCAACTTTTGCAGGATTTCACCACTGACCGCGAGAAGGCAGTCGCAGCCATAGAAAAAGCCAGCGACATGGAAAGCGGCGACGCAGCTTTCTTCAATGAGGCGATCTTTCAGGCCTCGGCGCAACTAGGCAAGGCAAAAAATCCGAAAAGCCGGAGAACGATCATTTGGCTTACTGACA
>Ga0307474_10000025_pt1 | contig 123248 bp, 109 predicted proteins | sample atmos_gasesECM1C_2_FD_203312 | JGI IMG/M metagenome (GOLD analysis project Ga0307474, IMG submission 203312) | Hardwood forest soil microbial communities from Morgan-Monroe State Forest, Indiana, United States - atmos_gasesECM1C_05 | ecosystem: Environmental > Terrestrial > Soil > Temperate...
AGGAGCGTCGTTGGTCGTGTACACGGTGTTTTCGTAGAGCGAAATCTCGTCATGCAGCGTCTTGCGATCGCCGGTGAAGGCCACGGCCAAGCTCTTGGTCTCACTGTTTCCGGCGGTGAGGGCGAAGCCAATGTTTGCTGCTCCGACCCAGCCCTGGGTGAGTCCGGGATGCAGCGATTTCTCATAGGCCGTTTGCTCCGCGTCGCTGCGCAACGCGGTCACATCGGCCTTGGCGACGGTTACGGTTCCGCTCGTCGTGGTGCTCACGGCGAGGCTGCCGTCGGCCGTTGCAACCGGGCCCGCTACCGTTTTGCCGTTCGCCGTCGTCACGTGCAGCGGTTGCGTGGAACTGACCTCCTGCACGGCCGGCCACTGAACCGTGACGTCGCCAGCAAACTCGGTCTTAATCAGCAAGGTTTTGTCGTCGGACTTGGTGATGGTACCGGTCAGCCGATCGCCATTCTTCAGGACCACCTGATCGGCGAACACCATGGAACACAATGCGAATGCTGACAAGGCTGCCCACAGATGCTGCTTACGCATAATATTTCTCCATTATGATTTTGGACTTTCGCCCCGCGTGGCTCCGAGGATTAACCGGCGAAGAGATAAGTTACCGCAGCCGTGGGAATCGTGCCATAGGGGAATCCCCGGGAACTCACCGGCTGGCCGTTCATTCCTCGACCCACTCGACGCCGCAGGTATAGCACTTCCAGTTATTTTTCTTAACCGGGACTGGAAATGTCAAAAGCAGCCATAGGCCGTAGGTCCAGAAGCGATTGATCTTTTCGAATCCGATATCGAGCGAATAACAGCGAGGACAGCGCGGCTGAGCGAAGGACTCGCCGACTTCCTCCTCGCTGAACTCGGGCGGGATGGGCTCGTCCAGAATGGCGCGAGCCGATTCAACGTCTTGCTCATGCACCTGCAGGCGAATGCCGCCGATGGCGTTCGAAAGCAGCCAGTCCATGCGCACCAGGTTGCCGTCGGCCAGGGCGCACGCGATTCCAGCCGACTCCAATTTTCCCTTGGCGAGCAGGGCCTCGGGAACGTCGCGGAAATGTTGCAGGGTCACGAGTTCGGTCGACATGGGATCTAGCCACTTGGTTCGAGAACCGATGGCGCGAGCGGCATGGGTAAGAATACTGCATACCTCGAAAGGTCGTGCGGGCGGCACTCAAGTTTTCGGGGTGCCCCTCCCCTCTGTTTGCTGCAAAATATAGAAAACACACTGTTTATTGTTGCCAATTATGCGGATCGCGCGCAAAATATTGAAATAACAGGAGTTATACGCAAAATCTAGAAAACGCAGGAGTTACGAATGCTATCCGTCAGCCAGGCGCTTAAGCAATTTGTCAAAGAGCAAGAAGTAATTACAATTATCACCTAGATAATGTTGTTTTGCTTAATATTATCTCATGGGAAGATTGAGCGCAACGAGAAAGGGTGAGATTTTTGGAGTTGATGCCAAATATCGCCGTCAAAAAACACGGGGATCGTCGGCCCACTTTACCAACCTCTACGCCACAGGCTAAATTCCTGCGCCGCTATGCGGCCGACTCACAGTTATTCCGCCGCATTGTCGAAATTATAGTTTTCACGCACACACGATAGGGCTGGCCTTGAGCCAGCCCTGTTTTCCTATTGGATGGTCAGCGTGATGGGCGGCGTCACGCTATGCATAAGAGAAGTTGTGCCTCCGGTTGCGGCCGTGACCGTCACGGAGGTGGTGCCGGTGGGAGTTCCGGGATTACTTGGCGTGCTGCTGCCACCGCCGCCGCAAGCTGCCATCCACAGGGTGAAGAGTGCCAGGACCGCGATGAAGCTTAACAGACGCACGCCCCGCCTTCTTTGCTTGCGACTTCCCTTCGATAGCACCAGCCCCAAAAAGCCGGGGAGCACCAAGGCATAGAACAGTCCGCGGGTATGCTGCAGGGGAGCTTTGTCCAACCCTGCCGAGGGAGCCATGGTCGCGATGGTCAACGTCTCGCTAGTCGCTGAGACAGCTGTGAAGGTGCAGGTCGCTTCCGAAGGCAGTCCGCTGCAGCTGTAGGTTAATGTCTGGTTGAATCCGCCGAGTGGCGTGACGGTCAGGGTCGTCGTCCCACTCTGCCCGGGCGCGGTAATGCTGACGGTCGCGGGTTTGGCCGCAATCTGGAAATCCTGCACGTTGTAGGAAACAGCGGAAGAAACCGATCCTCCGAAGTTGGTGCCGGTCGCGGGGCTGAACGCGGCGGTTATGGAATAGGAACCTCCCGTTAGCGTGCTGCTGGTGAAGGTGGCTGTTCCATTGGAAAGCGGGGCTGGGGTGCTGTTCAGCGCGTTGCTGCCGTTGAAGAACGTAACTGTCCCGGTGGCAGAGGCCGGACTCACCGTGGCGGAAAGAGTTACGCTGGTTCCCACGTTGACCGGTGAGGCAGGTAAGGCGCTCAGTTTCGTAGTGGTGAGCGCTGCCGAGTTCCAGTTCGCGAGCAGGTTCGCGATGTTGATGGAGCCGAGCCCGGTGGCCTCGTCAAAGCCCGTAGTGACCAGGTAGCCGCTAAGACCGCCGGTGAGTCCGGTAGTCCCCGGGGTGCTGTTATTGCACATGCTCGGCGTGGTGAGGGCACAGTTGCTGACGCCGCTTGTGGTCACGGTGACGTCGTTAAAAACACCGTTTGCGGGAGTCTGAGCGAGTGCGTAGAGGCCGGGATTGAGCAAGCCTTGGGCCGAGCCTTCCTTCTGTTCGAGAAGGGCGGTGATTCCAGCCATATCCGGGGCGGCCGCGGAGGTGCCCGAAAAAACTGTAAAACTTGTGTTCGGAGAGCACTGATTATTCCCAGCCAGGCACCCGAAATAGGCGTCATGGAAAGATGCGGTGAAAGCAATATCCGGGGTGTAGCGCCCTGCCCGCGCTGCGGGAACACCAGTGCCCACCTGCCAGCTTGGGGTGGCGATGAACTGGCTGACTCCGCCTCCGGTCCCCAATACCTGCACCTGCGACTGGTTGTTCAGAGGTTCGTTCCAGGCACCCTCCGGAATATAGCTGAGGGCTGATTTGAAGCCAGTGCCGTTGGTTGGGCTCCAGTATTGGCTTGGGTTCGCAGAATCAGCGAACTCGGTCCCGCCAACGCAGGTAGCATAGCTTGAAGCGCAGATGTAATTGGGGCTGAGTATCTGATTCGGCGGCGGGGGGGAACCGGCCGTGTCACATCCGGCTGCACCGGAGTCTCCCGAGGAAACGAAAACCGACATTCCCTGTCCTGCGGCTTGGCTGAACAGGCTGTCCCAGAACTTGACCCCCGATGAGGTTTCCTGTTGTTCGCAGTTTCCAAAGCTAATACTCATGATGTGGGGGGCACCCGGCAACGGGTTGTCTACCACGGCCTCGGTGGCGATCTGGATGCCGTCCATGGTTGCCGTGTTGGCGCTGATCACGAGATCGAGACTCGCGCCTTGAGCGATGCTACCCGAACGTGTGACGTCAAGGGTTGCTTCGCTCTGATCTTTAGAAGCGGTCCCGGTGCAAACCGGCGGAGGGGGGGCGGGACCCACAGTGATGTTGGCGGGAATATTGGCCGTAATGGCTGCGGCACTGGCGAAGTTAATGATGTCGAAGGGACATACGCTGGAACGTCCGACGATGGCGATAGTTTGATGCGTGCCGTTGATTCCTCCCGTGACAGCGTTGAGATTGTAGATCACTGCGAAGTCGGCCGGGAAAACGACGTTGCATGGCACGCCATTGCAGGAGAACCCCGACCCTTCCGGCTGGGCTCCGAAGGTGGAAGCCTCATTGTGCAAGCCTCGCTGCGCGCTCTCGCTCTGGTGCTGGGGATAGAGCTTGACCGTGTGCAGGCCGTTGACGGAATTGATGACTCCCGCCAGCGCGGAAGGGATTTGGGGCTCGGTGCTGACGGAGATGCGTTTTTCACCGTTGACTGTGAAGTAATGCATCTCAGTTGCGAAGGCAACGGCAACCGCTGAGGCGGGACCGCTAAATGTGATTCTCTGCCGGCTGTTGGACACGGAATCCACCAGCAGGCCCTGTGATCGCAGCCAACCGGTAACCGCCGCAATGTCGTGCGAGGACACCCCGAAGCGTTGGCCTATTTCGATGGGTGTAAGCCAGTGATGGTAGTCCGGGGACGCAGGGTTTTGCTGATCGCGAAGAAACTGCTCAAAGGCCGCCTGCCGCTGTGGCGAGCGATTCAGGACAATGGTTACATGCTCGATCGGCAGATCGGCGGGGACCCTGCCAACGTCATTCTTCGGATTCGCCCACGGCGGTCGATGGCCTTTCAGCAAAACACGATTGCTGGCATCAACCTGCGACCGCACGAGATCGGCTGACTGGGCGTGCGCCAATGTGATCGCGCACACGATCAATAAAAGCAGGCTTAGTGTGTAGACAACCGGAACGGCGCGGCGAGGAACAGCCTTGCGACTCGGTATTGCAGGGACCATCACGTCCTCCAACAACTCAAGTATGTTGCGATAGGGATTCCAGCTACTGCTGCGCGGGAAGGGCGCAGCGCGGACCGATTATTGCGGAGAACGTGATAAGCGTCAACATGATTGTGGCCCTGCCACCAAACTATCGTTTTCACAACAAACAAAATTCCATTGCGTCCTTTCCCGATTCCGGATCAAGAAATGTCGCCGTATACCTACGTGATCTGGCTGGCCTATGGCTCGCGCCTTAGATTGGGCCCATGGGACGGCGCGGAGTACTTCATCTCCTCTTCATAGCGTTCTTTATTTGTGGTACCGGCAGCGCGCAGGATTTGCCAGGGGTTCCAGCCAGACACAATTTTTGGGACACCGCCAATAAGACGCTCTTTGCCAGCCACGCCGCGCTGGAAGCGCTGGACTTTGGCATCACTCACCACAACCTGAGCGACGGAGGAAGGGAGCTGGACCCCATGGCAAAGACGCTTTGCGAGAGTGGGACTCCCGGCCAGTTGGTCTTCTTCGGGGGAAGGATGGCCGGGGTGCTTGCCGTCAGCTATCTTCTGCACAAGACCGGGCACCACCGGTTAGAGCGTGCATTCCCGATCTACGCCAGCGGGGATTCCGCGTATGGCGTGGCTTACAGCTTCGCGCATCGCTAGGACGGACCAGCGACGAAATCATCTTGCCCGTGCCAGGACCAGGGTTATATCGTCAGGCTGTTCGTCGCCGCCAATCCAGTTATCTACCGCCGCGGTCACAATTTCGCTTATGCGTGGTAATGGCAATTCACGATTTTCCCGCAAAAGTTCGATCAGCCGCTGCTCGCCAAATTCGCCAAATTCGTTTTCCGGTTCGGTCACGCCGTCGGTGTACGCGAGGAAAATCTCACCACGCCTTAGCTGAACCGACTCTTCTTCATAGGTTCGCTGATCGAACAGCCCGACTACGGTTCCGCCACACTCCAGGCGCCGGATGGAACCGTCTTCGCTCATAATGATGGGCGGCAGGTGTCCTCCGTTGCTGTATATCAGTTTGCGCTCGGCGCCGTTGTAGATCCCGAGGAACAACGTCGCATATTTCTCGGGTGGCGTGCTTTCGTAGAGCTGGTGATTCAGCAGTGAGAGCAAGGCACCGGGAGACACGTCAAGGCCGCGTGACCCCGAAGCGCGCAGGACGTCGGAACCAAGAGCCGCGCCCACGGCTGCGGGTTCTCGCAAGACGGGGATATCCTGCAGGCTGTAAGCACGCACCGCCGAGTGGATGGTCGCCATCAGCAGCGCAGCCGAGATTCCTTTGCCGCTGATATCGCCCACGGCCAGAACCAGACGGTCTGAATCCAGGGTGAGGAAATCGTAGTAGTCGCCGCTCACGGTGCGCGCTGGCCGGAAAAAGCCGTGGACTTCGAGCGACGCGAGTTGAACATTCTCCTGAGGAAACAATTGCGCCTGGACTTCCTTGGCGATGGTCAACTCGTTTTCCAGTCTCTGTTTTTGTTTCTGCTCCTCGATCAGCCTTTCGAGCGAGGCGGTCATCGAATTAAACGAATTCGATAGAGTTGCGACCTGGTCATTGGACCTCACCGGAATGCGATGCCTGAAGTCTCCGCGGTTGACGTGCATGGTGCCGTCGTAAAGTTGCGCCACCGCCCCGGTTACCGTGCGTGTGAGCTGCGTACCAATCCATATGGCAACCAGTTCGATGATGGCGAAAACGATGACTGCGAACAGCAGGAAAAACTCAACGCTCGGTGCAAAATCTCCCTGAGCGGCAAACAACCGTTCGTAGAGCTTGGAGATACGGGTCTGCACCGTGATGCCGATGGGATTCGCGGTCTCGCCCGTTTCCCAATCCGTTACGGGGACGGAAGTGACGAATAGGACATCTCGGTCCAGGGTACGAGTCGCCGGAGGAATGCTGCCGGCACTGAATGTCAGCTTCGCCTTGCTGGTGTCAAGCACGACCTTCTTGTTGTCTCCGGCGGGAGTTTGCGTGCCTCGGACGGGTCCCGGGTCGCTGCGATCCACTTTGTGGAGACTCAGTCCTTCGTACAGCGTGATTTCACCTAAGTTGGCGGCCAGGCTGTCTAGTAACTGGTCAACCGGTTCACTTGAAATTACGGTGAGATTTCCCTGGCTCACCGGCAGCGTCTCCAGCAGGCGCAAGAAAAGTTTGTCGTGGTCGCGCACCACGCCGCGGAAGGGGCCTTTTACATACGGCGGAAGAACCGGCGCAGGGATCTCAGAATTGTTCAGAGCCATTTTCTGGTTCAACCACACGCAGATTTGCCGGTGAGCCCAGTGTTTGTCTGTCTGGTGCAGGCTTCCCAGAGAACCCGTCCATGCGGCTGGTTCGCGTTGTAGCTCGGCAGCAAGGTGGCGGGCAATCGTGGAATTGGCGGCAGCCAGACTGCTCAACTCGGAATTCAATCCAGTGGTAACGATGAAGGTGGCGAACTGGCCGGCAAACAGATAAAACGACCCGGCCGCCAACGCAACCAGCATGACCACCGGAATCACACCGATGAACACGTAGGTCACGATCAGGCGGTTTCGTAGCCGCCAGAGGACTCTCGCTTTTATCCAGCGGAACGCCAGGATGAAGAAAAGGACAATGACTAAGAAGCTCAGGAAACTGACCCATCCGCCGAGGCTGTCGCCAAAAGAAAGGTGAAGCAGAGCAAACGTCTTGCGTAGCACAAACAGCAGCAGATCCAGACCCAGCAGATACCATGCGATGAGCGCTGCTTTGCTGCCAGGCCATAGACCCGCTTCCCTGAGGCGCAGTCGGATATAAGGGTAGGATAGGGCCATGACGTACACTGAATTATAGATGGATGGGACGGCGGCGTCGGCTCCAGGCGTCTGGCTTCAGCCGTTAAGGTCGAACGAGGCTCCCAATTTTTGTACGTTCTCCTTGTGCCCTCGAGCCAAGAACCTGGCGCCTAACGCCTGAAGCCTGAAGCCAAGACTCGTGACGCCTGCCTCTTCAAATCTCGGGATAGAAATCGAAGAACGCATCCAAACTGCTCTTCAGTTGTTTTTCAATCTCATCTTTGCTGCCTTCGAGCACGTGCATGGTCACGTGGACCTCGCGCCCGTTTTTGAGCTTAAGGGTTGCGTCTCCCACTTCCGCAACTTCCTCCGAGGGCAGCAGCCGCAATCCGTATACAAGGGTTAAGTTCGCCATACAGTGATTCTACCTGCCGAAGAATCCCTAAATGACGCCGACTCTTCCACTGCGGCCCTCGGCCATTTAAGATTTCTCGCGATCTTCATTTAGAATGCCCTCGTGCTTCGAAACATTTTGGGAGTCGTCATCGGTATTGGCTTGGCGCAACTGGCCAATGCCCAGCAATCCTCGCAGCCGCAGGTCAAGGTCAACATGCTGAATGTGTGCTCACCTTCGCCGGAGGAGAAACAGGAGATTGCTTCCGCGCTGGCCAAGATTCCCAAGCAACCGCTTTTCAGTCCGGACTTTGAGGTTGATCGGGGACGTTCAACGCTTGAGGAACGCCCGGATTTTCTGAAGACTGGCGCAAGCGCGGAATTCTCATCCGATTCCGGAACCGCCGAGTGGGTGCGGATTCGCCGCGAGTTCTCGGTGCAGGCGTTGTTTTCGACCGTGCAGTATTCCTTCAGTCAGGATCCAAAGAATATGGTTGAGACGCTAATCTTCCACGTGCGCGATCCCAAGGACTTAATGCAGATCGCCATCGAGGACAATGCGTCGTCGGTGACCACGCCCGCGAGTATGCTGGCCACCAACACGCCCGCCGGACGGATCAAGCTGGAGCGCTTTGGCAAGTCGTCGGTCGTGCTGGCCCGCTGTCCGGGAAGTGAAGGCAATCCTCCGCCGGACCAAAGCGCTTACGAGCCGCTGTTCCAGAGCGCAACCGCAATCGTGACCAACTATCGCCTTCTTCTGGCAGCCCGGAACACGGTGCCCGCTGAGTTGGCGCGGGTTAAGTCGGTGGAAGCAACGAAATCAAAACCAGCGAAAACCACGGCCAAGAAAGATACGCCGGGAAAGTCCGTTCCAGAAGACAAATGAGCGTAGGTCGACGTGCTGAACCGAAATTCAAGATTTCGTAATCTAAGTCCGTACTGGCTGCGTTGACATCCTTGTAGAGGTCGCCCCTGCGGCTGTGCTGGGAGCCTCCGGCTTCCACTGACGAGGGCAGGATGCCGTTGCTACGAGGATTGTGAATAACGCCACCTTTTATCCTATGGACGATATCCGCAACGTGGTAGTCATGGGCTCGGGCTGCGCCGGCCACACGGCCGCGCTCTACACTGCACGCGCCAATCTAAAACCGCTGGTGCTCGAAGGACATGAACCCGGGGGGCAGCTCTCGCTCACCACGCTGGTCGAAAACTTCCCCGGCTTTCCTGAAGGCATCCAGGGGCCGGAGTTGATCGAGAATATGCGCAAGCAAGCGTCGCGCTTTGGCGCTGAATATAAACACGGCCATGTGACCAGCGTCGATCTCAGTCAGAGTCCGATCAAGCTGCATGTCAGCCATGCAGTCGTCCACACCCGCACACTCATTATTGCCAGTGGCGCCTCGGCACGCTGGCTCGGGTTACCCCACGAGCAACAGCTCATCGGACACGGCGTTTCATCGTGTGCCACGTGCGATGGCTTCTTTTTCTCGGGTCAGGAAATTGCCGTGATCGGCGGAGGCGATTCCGCTATGGAAGAGGCAATATTTCTGAGCCGCTTCGCCACCAAGGTCACAGTCATTCATCGTCGCGAGCATTTCCGCGCTTCAAAAATTATGCTGGAACGGGCGCAGCGCAACCCAAAAATCTCGTTCCTCCTCGATACGGTTGTGGAAGATGTGCACGACGTTGGCAAGAAGGAAGTCACCGGCTTGAAGCTGCGGAATCTTAAGACCAATAAGGTCTGGGATTTCCCCACCAGGGCGATGTTTCTGGGCATTGGACACATTCCTAACACGAAGGTGTTCGAGGGTCAGCTGGATCTGGATCAAGACGGCTATCTGAAGACGACGAATAACGTCTTCACCCGCGTACACGGAGTCTTCGCCTGCGGCGACGTGCAAGACCGCCGCTATCGTCAAGCGATCACGGCCGCGGGTTCCGGCTGCATGGCTGCATTGGAAGTGGAGAAGTTCCTGGAAGAGCAAATGTAGACGCGGGGCGTCCGCGCCCGTGCGGACCGAGCGCCATTCATATGGGAGGCGAATAATGCCAAGCGCACCAACAACCTGTCCCCACGTAAAAGAAATTCGCCAAGTCACTCCCAGTGGGAAAGGCTGCAAGGAGTGCCTGGAAATGGGCGATCGATGGGTCCACCTGAGGGAATGTCTCATCTGCGGCCACGTCGGTTGTTGTGACTCGTCCAAGAACAAACATGCGACCAAGCACTTTCACCAGACCAAGCATCCCGTGATGCAATCTTTTGAGCCCGGCGAAAACTGGCGCTGGTGCTACGTGGACGAAATGTTTCTGAGCTGAACCATCCGGGCGCCAGGATATACATTCTGCCAGGAGTTCTCGCCTCCACAGTCTCCCGAGCATAGGTCGAAAGGCTCCGTTGACATTCTGCGCCGCAGGGGTACGATGGTTGCCACCTGCGGAGGAACTCCAGTGAAAAACCTACGGCAACAAGTCATCTCGAAGCTAAGAACTGCAATAATCTTAGTGGCAGCATTCGGCCTGGGCGTAGTCGTAACCCCCTCCGCGCACTCCCAGACCTTCAATCTGCTTTACAGTTTCTGTAGCCAATCGAACTGCAAGGACGGGAATACCCCGATCGCCGGAGTGATTCAGGACGCCAAGGGGAATCTCTATGGCACCACCTCATTAGGCGGCACCTCCAACTGGGGAACAGTGTTCGACTTGGATAGCAGCGGCACCGAGACCGTGCTCTACAACTTCAGCTACGTAAATGGTGACGGGGCGAACCCTTTTGGAAGTTTGATCCGGGACGCCGCAGGCAACCTCTATGGCACCGCCAACTATGGCGGTCCCAACGGCCAGGGACTGGTGTTCAAAGTGGATCAGACCGGTAAAGAGACCGTGCTGCACAACTTTACTGGCGGAACCAGGGATGGCTGCGCTCCTTACGCAGGGTTGATCCGAGACAAAGCCGGAAATCTCTACGGCACCACGGTAGCTTGCGGCGCTTACGGCTATGGAATGGTGTTCAAATTGACAGCGGCCGGCAAGGAGAAAATACTGCACAGCTTCGCTGGGCCGCCGACAGACGCATCGAACCCATTCTTTGGCGCAAGTCTGATTAGGGACGCGCAGGGCAACCTCTATGGCGGTACCTATCTGGGCGGCGCTTTCGGATCGGGAGCGGTTTACAAGTTGACCGCCAGCGGCAAAGAAACTGTGCTCTACAGCTTCACCGGAGGGGCGGACGGGTGCTTGCCTTACGGAGCCCCAGTTATGGATAAGCTCGGCAACCTCTACGGGACCACCAGCCAATGCGGTTCCTCGTTCGCAGGAACCGTGTGGAAGTTGAGTAAGGGCGGCAAAGAAACCGTGCTGCACACTTTTGCAGGGACGGACGGTGCTTATCCTCAAGCTGGCGTGATTTTGGACGCGAAGGGCAACCTGTACGGCACCACGACCTCAGGCGGTGCGAATAGCCGCGGAACGGTTTTCCAGCTAAGTTCGAGCGGCACGCTCACCACGCTATATAGTTTTTGCAGCCTGTCCAGTTGCGCGGACGGGACCAATCCCGCCGCTGAATTGATCCGGGACGCTAACGGCAATCTCTACGGAACCGCCCAGTACGGCGGCAGCGGCAACGGCGGGACTGTGTGGAAGTTGACTCCGTAGTTATGCGACCAACCTCGCTGCGTTGTGGCAGCATCGGAAAGTCCGGCACCCAGTGCCGGGAAGGCCAAAACGAAAACCGAGTGCTCCTTACAGGCTTTGTCTGCACCCACTCTTTAGCGGACGGCACGAGTTTCGTAACCGCCCCCGTTTTCAAGACGCCCATTTTTCGCTTGACCCAGGCGTCCCAATCTTGCTAACATAATGACAACAACATTAGCTGTTTGATAATGGCAATGGTTCTCTCAGTTCTTTGATAATTTAGAGTTTCTTAACCAGGCGTTCTGGCCGACTCGCGTCCTTCCGAAATGTCCCCAGCTAAGTCCTTTAGAAGAGATATTTTAGAAGGTATCTCAAATCGCATGCCTGTTTTCATAGACATGTGGAGCGCATTACCGGCGGATATCCCTCCTCGTAAGTCCTTTAGAAGGGATATTTTACGAGGGTATCTCCAAATCAGAGCCTTTGTTTTCATAGATCTGGCAAGAAAACGCGTTTTCTAGGTATATACCCCGGTGCTAATCGCCGCCGGCTCCCTCACTTGTGATACAAATTCCTGTGATCTTGATATACCTGCAAGGCAGTCATCACTCCATTTTCTTCTCTACCTGCGCAGGCCTACGGTGCTAAGGGCGCTCTTCATTTCTCTTTCGGAGAGCCACTGGCTGCGTTCCGTCGCCGAGCGTTCTTACATCGGGCAGAAACTCTCCAGCCGGTTTGTTGCCGGCACCCAGGTCGAAGACGTGCTCCGAGCCACGCGTACGGTCAACCAATCTGGACTGAGCGTCTCCATCGATAACCTTGGCGAAAACGTCACCAACGCGGACGAGGCCCGGGCCAGCGCTCAGCTCTATCATCAGTTGCTGGCCGACATCGCCGCGCAAAAACTAAACGCCAACATCAGCCTGAAGCTCACTCACATGGGTCTCGATGTAGACGAAAAACTGGCGCGCGACCTGGTGACCGGCCTCGTGACTAAGGCCGCCGGCATGAACCCGCGCAACTTTGTCCGCGTCGACATGGAGGGTTCACCCTACACGCAGCGCACTCTTGATTTCGTCCACGAACTCCACCGCGTGCCGGGAAATCAGGGTTGCGTGGGTGCGGTCATTCAGAGCTACATGCGGCGCTCCGAGAGCGATGTCGAAAAACTCTTGGCCGAGGGCATCCGCGTTCGCTTGTGCAAAGGCGCCTACAAAGAGCCGCCTGAACTTGCCTACCAGGCCAAGTCAGAAGTCGACACCAACTATGTCAAGCTGATGAAGATTCTGATGAAGAGCAAGGTTTATCACGGCTTGGCCACGCACGACGAAAAGATCATCAACCAGGCGAAGGCCTTCGCCACCAGCGAAAGAATTTCACGCGACGCCTTTGAGTTCCAGATGCTCTACGGCATCCGCCGCGACCTGCAGCAGAATCTGGCGCGCGATGGCTGGCGCATGCGGGTCTACATCCCCTTCGGAACCGAATGGTATCCGTATCTGATGCGCCGCCTGGCCGAGCGCCCCGCGAACGTGTTGTTCATCGCCAAGAACCTGTTGCGGCGATGAATCCACCGTAATGTCATTCCGAGGCCGCGGCACATATTCCCTCTCATATCTGCTAGCATAAACGCATGGGCAACCTTGGCCAGACCGCGATCGCCGAGGCCTTCGCCGCGCTGGTGGGCCCTCAAGTCGGCGATGAGGATATCGACCTGGTGCGTGCAGCCCTGACCATTGCCCGCACCGAGTATCCCGATCTTGACATCGAATCTTACGTCGCGCGCGTCGATGAACTGGCTCGCATGGCGGAAGCTCGCATCGCGGAGGTTGGCGACGCCGCGCAGACCATCGCCGCTTTGAATCACACTCTGTTCGACGAGGCCGGGCTGCGGGGCAATCGTGAAGAGTATTACGATCCCCGCAATTCTTTTCTAAACGACGTGCTCGACCGTGGCCTCGGAATTCCCATCACGCTGGCTTTGATCTACATGGAAGTGGGCCGGCGCCTCGGCTTCCCCCTGTTCGGCGTAGGCATGCCCGGACACTTCCTGCTCAAGCACTACGATATTGACGGCCGCGAGACCCTGGTCGATTGCTTCAACGGCGGAGATATCCTGAGTCCGCAGGATTGCCAGCGCCGTCTCGACGAAATCTATTCGGGGCAGATGACTTTGCGCCCCGAGTTTCTCTTCGCCGTCAGCCGGCGTCAGATACTCACGCGAATTTTGAACAATCTCAAAACGGTTCACCTCTCCGCGCGGAATTTCCGCAAGGCGTTGCCGTTGGTCGACCTGGTGATGGTGATCTATCCCCGCTCTCCCGAAGACGTCAAGCAACGTGCTCTCCTGCGCTACAGCCTTGGCCAGAACCCGGGCGCGGCTGAAGACTTGGAACAATATCTGAAGATGTCGCCAGACGCCTCTGACGCCGATGAAATCCGCCAGACCGCGCTCTCCATCCGCAGAATGCTTGCCTTGATGAATTAGAGGAATTCAGTTCTTACATTCCCGGCAGCTTCATCCCGGCCAATTTGCGAGCGAAGCTTGGTTTGCCCATTTGCTTAAACATCTTACGCATCTGAGCATATTGGCGCAGCAGATTATTAACCTCCTGCACGCTGGTACCGGAACCGCGGGAGATGCGTTTGCGCCGGCTGCCGTTGATTACTTCGTGATGCATTCGTTCGTGAACAGTCATGGAGTTGATGATGGCCTCGACGCGGTTGATTTGCTTTTCATCGATCTTATCCGCATGCTTTTGTAACCCGGCGAAGGGACCGATACTCGGCAACATGCCCATGAGGCTCTGCAGCGATCCCATCTTTTTCACCTGACGCAGTTGATCGCGGAAATCCTCAAGCGAGAAGCCATCGCCGGAGAGGGCTCTGCTGGCCATTTCCTGAGCTTTTTTCTTATCTACATTCTGCTCGGCTTTCTCGATCAGCGAAAGAATGTCGCCCATGCCGAGAATGCGAGACACGATGCGATCGGGATGGAATGGCTCGAGCGCGTCGTACTTTTCGCCCACCCCGATGAACTTGATAGGCTGGCCGGTGACTTGACGGATGGAAAGTGCCGCCCCGCCGCGCGCGTCACCATCCATTTTTGTGAGCACGACGCCGGTCAAGGAGAGCTTCTTGTGGAACTCATCGGCAGAGTTGACCGCGTCCTGTCCAGTCATGGCGTCGGCGACGAACAGAATCTCCTGCGGATTGAGCAGCCGCTTGAGCGACTGCATTTCTTCCATCAGTTGATCGTCGATGTGCAGGCGGCCGGCGGTATCCACGATTAACACATCGGAGCCGGTGTTGATGGCCTCCCGGCGCGCTTCTTTGGCCAGGCGCTCGACCGTTGCCGTGTTGGCCTCGACGTTTGCTCCTTCGTAGAGGTTCGCTTTGATTGCCTGCGCCACGACCTTGAGCTGTTCGCGTGCGGCGGGACGATAGACGTCCACCGACACTAACAACGGCCGATGCCCGCCACTCTTAAGCCAGTTCGCGAGTTTGCCGGACGTAGTGGTTTTGCCGGAACCCTGAAGACCGGCCATGAGCACGACAGTTGGCGGTTGCGAGGCAAACTTCAAGCGCGCGGTATCGCGCCCGAGGGTTTCAACCAGCTCGTCTCGCAGGATCTTAATGACCTGCTCACCTGGAGAAAGCGCCGTCGCTACCTGCTGGCCCACAGCCTTTTCCTGAATGTGGTCGATAAGCTGCTTTACAACTTTGAAGTTAACATCGGCTTCGAGCAGGGCAAGACGGATCTCCCGCAACGCCTCCTGAATGTTCTCTTCATTGAGAACGGCCTGGCCGCGCAGGGTCTTGAACGCACGTTGCAGCTTTTCTGAAAGATTCTCGAACATAATGATTTACGAAGTATTTATTTTAGCAGTCCGGGGCGGAAAAACACGTGCCCAAAACGAACAAACATGGGCCAATGCATTCGCATTTCTTAAGCCGGCGAGTATCTGTCGAAAACGAACCAAACACCAGATGTAAGTGCTAAAATGTTGCTACAACAATCTCATCTCAGAGGACAGTCCAATGACCGAAAAGCCCAGCACCACCCTGCCCGGAACTGTCGAGAAGATCATTAAGCCTCCGGATCCCAGCGAACCGGAAAAAGCACAAATTGCCGTCGAAGGGGCCGATCACCTGTATAAGGAACTCCGTATCGAAAATAACCTGGTTGACGAGAACGGGAAAGAAGTGCGCCTCAAGCAAGGCGCCAAAGTCGACGTAACCGTCGCTGCCGAACCAAAAGATACGACCGTCAAATCTCACTAGTCCGCAAAATTTCGTTCGCGGCGATCACCGTGTTGCAGTGAATCGTCACGGTGTCCTCCACCTTGTGGGCGTAGCCTCCTGCGAACGTCACCATCACCGGGATCCCGCGAGCGCGGGCGACCTGGAACACCAGCAGATCGCGCCGTTTCAATCCTTCGATCGTTAGAGACAATCCTCCAAGTTGATCTTCACGGTAGGGGTCGGCGCCTGCGACGTAGCAGATCAGTTCGGGTTCAAACTGTCGTAATCCCGAGCTGAGGGCATTGTCGAGCCATGACAGATAATCGTCGTCGCCGATCCCATCGGGCAGATCCACATCGATCGAAGACGGCGGCTTCCACGCGGGATAATTGTTTTCCTGGTGGAGCGAGATGGTGAACACGTCGCCCGCATAAACCCTGCGCGCCTTTGCAGACACAGCCGGGCTCACAATGGACGGAGAGCTGGACGGCAGCGGTCCCGTGGCAACCCGTCCGCCAGCGAAGATCACGGCCGTGCCATTGCCGTGGTGGACGTCGCAATCCACGGTCATGGCGCGAGTGATTTTGCCGTCATGCTGCATGCGGCGGATGGCGACAGCCACGTCGTGAATCATGCAGAAGCCTTCGCCGTGGTCGGGAAAGGCATGGTGAAATCCGCCGCCAATGTTGATGGAGACGCGATTCTGTAGCGCATAATCAGCGGCCAGAATGGAACCTCCGGCCGCCAGCCAGAAAGCTCGAACCAGTTCCGGCGAGTAAGGAACTTCTAATTCCAACTCTTCGCGTGCGGAGAGCGTACCCGTCTTCAGTTTGTGCACGTAGGTGGGCGTATGCACGAGGAGCACATCCTGATCGGATGCGGGCGGTGGAGTCACGAAGTCGGTCGGTTCGGCGACTCCGGTCTCGATCAGCCGGTCATGTACGCGTCGATACTTTTCGGCGGGAAATACGTGCGCGCCAATGGGGAGATAATAATCGTCGCTATAAACCAGCTTGAACGGGAGCATGGTGGCTTGCGGCGATTTCCATAATACTCGCCTTGCAGCGAGCGTCGTTGCTTGTCGCGGCTGCGCTGAGACTTGCACGGGCGAGGACGACCGCGCCTACATCAACCCTGGCAAGGCTATCTTTTGTTGAATGCCTTCGCCCTCTTTGATCGTATAGATGAAATCTGCCGGGACGTCGTGCAGGATCTCGATTTTACCGCTCGGCCATTGGATCTCCACTTCGTCCATGTTGACTTCCGCGCCGAGACCGAAGTGCAGCCGCGGATCATTCTGCGAGAGGTAACTTCCACCGGCGCGAACTTCGCTGAATTGCGCCAGCTTCGCTGCCCTTACCGTCACCCGTGCTCCGATTGCCATCTTATTGCTCTTTGTACCGACCAGCTTGAATAACACGCGATGATTTTTATTTCCTCCTTGATTCAGCAGCAGCAGCGGTGGCTCGCCGGTATTCATCACGACGATGTCAATATTTCCGTCGTTGTTCAGGTCGCCAAAAGCGGCGCCTCGGCGAGAGGAGTCCGGTATGCCTGCAAGCACGCTGGAAACATCTTCGAAGGTGCCATCGCGGTTGTTGCGGAACAGCAGCATGGGCTCGCGATAACGGGGCGCGCCGGGGACCTGGTCCATCTGCGGATATACATGGCCATTGGCGACGAACAAGTCCGGCCAGCCATCGTTGTCCATGTCAAAAAAACCGGTCCCCCACCCTACCGGGTTATACGTTGGCTTGGCTAGCTTCGCTGCATAACTCACCTCGGAGAATCCCTGCTCGCCAAGGTTGCGATACAGGCTGTCGGGTTGTTCGGTGAAGGTAGTTACGAACATGGAGAGCCGACCCTCGTGCAGATAGTCGCTCCAGTCGACTCCCATGTTGCCTCGCTCGGAACCATCGCCGCTGACGGCCGGACCTGAAAGCATTCCGACTTCTTCAAAAGTACCGTCGTGCTTGTTATGGTAGAGGTAATTCGGGCCGGAATCGTTGGCGACATACAAATCGGGCCAGCCGTCGTTGTCGTAATCGCCCCAGATCGCTCCCAGGCCGTAGTATTTGTTGGGGTCATCGACGCCAGTTTTTTGGGAAACTTCTTCAAACGTCCCGTCGCCGCGATTACGAAAGAGCAAGTCGGATTCGCCCAGCATGCCCCAGGGTCCGCACTGCACCGCGATTCCCTTGAAGCTGCAGTTCTTCTCGTTCTTTCCGAAGTCAGGCAGTTTGTTCACGTCAAAGTGGACATAGCGTGAAACGAACAAATCTACGTACCCGTCACGATCGTAGTCGGCCCAGGCCGCGCCGGTGCTGAATCCTCCTCCCGCCACGCCAGCTTTGTCGGTGACATCGTCAAACTTGCAGTTGCCGAGGTTGCGATAGAGAGCGTTTCCGCCATATCCCGTTACGTAAATATCCGCCAGACCGTCGTTGTCGTAATCGGCAACGGCCACGCCCATGCCCCACCCTTTGCGGGCGAGTCCGGCGGATTTGGTAATGTCGGAGAATTTGAAGCCATCGTCCTGGTGATAAAGCGTGATCATGGGATCGCCACCTTGCTTGTAGCGGTCGACCGTGGATCCGTTTACCGTAATGATGTCGAGTCTGCCGTCATTGTCGCAATCGATCAAACCCGCGCCGCCGCTGATCGATTCCACGATGTAGCGCTTGTCAGGAGATGAAATGTGCGGAACTGTCAGGCCAGCTTGTTTGGCGACGTCCTCAAACTTAGGTAAGGGAGTTTTGGCTGGAATAGTCTGCGCAGATGCAACGGAAGAAACCAATATAGCCAGGAAAAAGAGGATGCGCATGATTACAAGGCTGCAAAGATTATAGTCCTCCGCGGCAGGACAATTTTGGGAGTCCGCAGAGCTACTTTTCGTTGAACTCGACGAACGCTCCAACGGTCTCGTAGTACAGGCGAATGCTGCACTGCTTGGCCGCAACATGGGCAAACGAAGCTTGCAAACGCTTTGGGGGTGAGGAGACTCCGCCAATTTCCATGGGAGCACGCACCAGGTCTTGCTTCTCGTCGTAGGTCTTGGGATTGCTGACATTCCTGCTTACGACCAGCGTCCACTCTTTTTTGTTGGGGATGACGTAGACGCTATACGCTCCCACGGGGAGTTCCACGTGATTCAGAACGAGCGGAACTTGAGTGTAAAGAGTCATGGGAGAACCGCCGGGTAGCCATACTCTGCCGTTGTGAGGCTGGTCCTTGTCGGTCATGACGGTGTTGTTGTATTGCACGGTGATTTCCTGCTCGTCGGCAAAATCGCAGGTAATGGTGGCAGTTGCGTCGGCCGGCTCCCCTGGTTCAGCGGTCGCGGCCAGAAACGACGGAGTGATCAGAGCGAAACAGAGGGCTAGCACACGCATGAAGCATTCCTCCGCGGACTAGACTTTCTACCATAAGACAGCGAAATCCGCTTCATTGTACGTCCGCAGGGCTGCAATTGCAGGTGTGAATTCAGAGCGGAGAGCAGATCGTCGATGACTAGCGGTCAAATTCTCTCGCGCTTGCCGAGCTTCGCTCGGCCCAAGACAGGTGTCCGGGGCTGCATGTGGGATGCCCTATTCGGACGTGGTCTTCGGTGACGTTCTCTTATGTTTGGGGCGTTGCTAACGTTAGGCCAGAAGCAAGAAAGGCTGGCTCTGATCACATCATGGCAAAAAGCGAGAAATCGTCATTTCAGCTGAACATTCTTTACGGTGAGGGCGACCCACAGGTACTTGTTTCGCAAGCACTCTCCATCCAAAAGGCGGGCCATCGGGTAGAGACGGCCGTGGGCCGCAAAGCTATCGACGAGGCGGTGCGACGCGGAGGGTTCGACCTGGTAATCCTCGGCCCCACCTTGACCAAGAACGATCGGCACCACTTGCCTTACGTGATCAAGAAGGCGCAGGCCGCAACCCGCGTTTTGGTCATGCACACCGATGGAGAACGCCATCCTGCGGTGGATGCGAACATTGATACCGGACGGAGCATTGCTGATGTGGTGGCGAAAATCGCTTCGATGTTGACGACTGGCGAAATCGCTTCGACTGGGATGGCCAAAGGCGCAGCGGCCGGTAAGTAGTGAATCCGAAGTTCATTCTCCATTAGCGCTTATCGGGTGAGGCGACCCTCGGGTGGGCCGCCTTTCCCAATTTATTCTGGCATCTGCGGCATCTCTTTAGATAAGACTCAAGAGAGTAAAAGTGGGAGGGAAGGGCCTCTTCGCGCCCTTTTCCATCCGCTTATCGTCGGCCTCACGGTAAAATGTGCTTGAAAACTCCAGTGTTGAGGTGGATATGAGCAATCCCGTGAACGATGAGAGTGGACACCACAAAATCTATGTGACCTTAACGGGACTGCCACTTTCGTTTCATCTGGAATGGCCGTTTCGCAAATCCACCTCAGGTGCGGATTTCTTTGTGCTGCATGCCGGTATCCGCTTGGGCAACTCGGCAGGGCTACATGCGCCGGTGGCGGTGAATCTGTCGGCTACGGTTCGCGAAGTGATGCCGTCGCTCGAGCCGAAAGACATAGAAGCGCCGGTGATCAATGCATTGCGGAAAGAAGTGGATCGAAGACAAATTGAATTTGTGAAGTCGGGGAAGCTTGTGCCGGTACAGTTTTCCAGCCGTCATTATGATTTTAAGCGCCAGAAATGGATGTTCGGCAAAGCCAGCGACGAAGAGATAGCCCGACTGTTGGCGCGGAAAGTGTATTGGCAGTTGCGGCTGGTGGGCGGTACAGCTTGGATCGCAGATCCCGCAGAAGCGCTGTATGTGGAGAGTTCCGCCGAACATCTTCTGGATGTCGCCAAGAAACTGGAAGCGCAAGAGCTGATCAAACTGGAAGGGGAGTCGGCCTCAGCGAATCCATTATTGATGGAGCAAGCGGAGAGATTCGAGGGCGACATGCGAGGCGCGCTTGAAGAACTTGAGAAGAAGCACGCTTACGAAAGAGGATAGAGTCGGACAGCTGACAAAACCAGAGTATTAAGGCGCCATTCCTTCTTCCATCCACCGCTTGAACAAGGCAACCTGGTCTTTGGGCCAAGGCTCGTCACAGGGCATGGTGCCGTCGAGGACGCGGGCATAAATCTCTTCCGCCTGAGCTTTGACGTCCGCAAACGACGAAAGATCAAGCCCAAAATCCTTCATCGTATCCACGTCGGGCGTGTCCCGGAACAAGGGGCGAATGTCTTTTGCGAAGCTTAGAGCCATGAATTCCCTCGACGACGATGTGGTTTGACTACTCTGCCTTCATGGCGTCGATCAACTGAAAAAGTTGAGTACGATCCACTACTTCTACAAACGGTTTGCCCTGCGTCTTGTTGCTGACGACGTAGATGGTCGGGGTGTGTTCGAGGTGGATCGATTTTCCCAGGTCGCGATCGGCGGTGACTTGGGCTGCGAGCTTGCCTTGCGGGTCGACGACGAAGGGTAGGTCGACTTTATGATCGGCGGCAAATTTCTCTGAATATCCGCGAAGATTCTCCGCCGTGATTTCAGGTTGGTGCTCGAAAATGTAATCCCGGTACTGATTGCCCAGTTGCTTGGAATGGGTGTCGAAATAGCGGGCGATGATGGCCGCATTGAAAGACCACTTGTGAAAAGGCAGCGGGAAATCGTGGCGGACTACGGGAATCTTGTAGGTTTTCGCGGCTTCTTCTACCAGAGGAGCGGCGCGGCGGCAATCGGGACATTCGAGGTCCTCGAACACCACGATAGCAACTTGCGCTCCTTTGGGCGGTCTGAGAACAGGATTGACTTCGTCTTGCGCGAAGACGCGAGCCGCAAGGAATAAGAGAATCGATGCAAGTACAACGTGAATTTTCTTCATAAGGTTGCTGAGTGCCACGCTTGTGTTCCATGGTAACCCAATAGGGAGCGGAGTGTCTGCCATAGGAGCCGGGCGTCCTCGCCTAGTCGGACGAGACGTTCGTCCTCCACTTCAGAGCAAGCGGAGCTGACGGCGTTCCAGGGCTAGCAACTTTTCTTTAATCGGCAAGCCGCCGCCGTATCCGGTGAGCTTGCCGTTACTGCCGATCACGCGATGGCAAGGGATCACGATTGGAATCGGGTTGGAACCGTTGGCGAGGCCTACGGCTCGGCTGGCTTTGGGGTTTCCGATTTGGCTGGCCAGTTGGCCATAGGACATGGTTTCGCCGTAGGGAATGTCGCAAAGGCGACGCCATACTGCGAGTTGGAATGGCGTGCCTTGGGGTGCGAGTTGGAGATCGAAGGTTTCCAGTTCTCCGGCGAAATAGGCTTGCAGTTGGCGGATGGTCTCGGTGTGCCGGGCTCGGTCTTGTTTCCAGGAAGCGTCTGGTCTTGCGGGATGCCTTCCGTTTACGAAAAGGATTTGCCGCACGCCGGCATCATCAGCGACTAATAACAAGGGTCCAAGAGGGCTATCCATTTGTGTGTAAGAGTTGCTCACCGGTTCCGACTCCCCAGACAGGATAGATCATCGGAGCCACAGATGTCGGCCATTTTCGGACATGAATATTTTCGGACATGAATATAACGAAATTGAATCATCCGCAGTTGGTTGCTTTGGGGAGAGCTTGCTGTTGGCTGAAGATTTGGCTTAACTGTGCTGGCGCCCATGCTGGGCGTGACCTTGCGTTACGGCTTTTGATGCGGCACTGAGGTGCTGCTCGACCCAAAAATTTCCTACAACCTGTATCGACCCTAGAGAACGGCGGCTTGTTGGCGGCGTTTGGCTTGGATCTCGATGTAGACGTGGACTAGTGAGATCGCTGCCGGGGTGACGCCGGGGATGCGGGAGGCGTGGGCCAGGGTGCGTGGTCTTACTTTTAGCAGAGTCTGCTGCACTTCGCGGGACAGGCCGCTGACTGAGTGGTAATCGAACCATTCGGGGATGGCACGCTGCTCGGCCTTCTTCAGGCGGTCGATGGAGCGCTGTTGCTGCAGCAGATAGCCTTCGTATTTTATTTCGGTTTCGACGGACTTGAGTTCGTTGCGGATTTCGGAAGGCAGGACGGCCACGGATTGGCGCGTAGTGCGGATTTCTTCTCTTGCAAAAAATCCTGGGTCCAGTACTCGTAGGGCGGGGACCAGGTTCTCGATTGTGATCTCGGGCCGCTTGAGCAGCTGGGCGCAAGTCTGGCCTACGGCGGAGGACAGATCGAGCGCTGCCGAGCTTTGCTCGGCCTGGGCGGGCGAAGGCGCCCGTCCCCACACGATCTGTTCCAGCATTGGGCCGGTGAGTTTGGTTTTTTGCAATAGTTGTTTCATTGCTTCCAGGCGCTGTTGCTTGGCTTGGTGGTCGGCCCAGGCTTGATCGGAGATGAGGCCGATTCTGCGGCCGTGCGGGGTTAGGCGGCGGTCGGCGTTGTCGATGCGCAGGTGCAGGCGGAACTCGGCGCGGGAGGTGAACATCCGATACGGTTCGTTGGTGCCCTTGGAGATCAGATCGTCGATGAGGATTGCGGTGTAGGCTTCGGTTCGATCTAGGATCAACGGCAGCTCGTTTTTTACTTTCAGCGCGGCGTTGATTCCGGCCATGAGGCCCTGGCAGGCGGCTTCTTCGTATCCGCTTGTGCCGTTGATTTGGCCGGCCAGGAATAGTCCGGCGATTTGTTTGGCTTCCAGCGTGCGTTCGAGTTCGGTGGGATCGATGGAGTCGTACTCGATGGCGTAGCCGGGGCGCAGCATCTCCGCGGTCTCCAGGCCGGGGATGGACTTGAGTATCGCCAGCTGAATCTCGACCGGCAGCGAAGTGCTCATGCCGTTGACGTAAATCTCGTGGGTGTTCAGCCCCTCCGGCTCCAGGAAAAGTTGGTGGGTGGTCTTGTCTGGGAACTTTACGATTTTGTCTTCGATCGACGGACAATATCGTGGGCCGATCGATTGAATCTGGCCGCTGTACATCGGCGAACGATGGACGTTCTCGCGGATGATGCGTTGCGTTTCCGGTGTCGTCCAGGCGATGTAGCAGGGAACTTGGGAATCGTGATGAGCGACCCGCTTGGTGCGGAAGCTGAACGGCGTGGGATCGGCGTCGCCGGGCTGCAACTGGAACTGCGACCAGTCGATGGTGCGACCGTCGAGCCGGGGAGGCGTGCCGGTTTTCAGGCGGCATCCGCGAAGCCCAAGTTGCTTTAGAGATTCCCCAAGCAACACAGCGGCGGGCTCGCCGGAGCGTCCCGCAGGATATTGCTGCTCACCGCAGTGAATGAGTCCATTCAGGAACGTGCCGGTGGTGATGATGATCGCGTTCGCGCCGACGGTGCGGCCGTCGCGGAGTTTGATGCCGCGGCAAACTCGGTCGTTGGTCGTAGGTCTTTGGTCGTTAACACGAGCGCCTACGTCAGCAAGCTCGGCCATCGACGAACGACCAACGGCCGACGACTCCTCGATGATCAAATCCGCTACTTCTGCTTGCTTGATCTTTAGATTGGGCTGCGACTCGAGGACCTCGCGCATCCTCAGGCGGTAGGCTTGTTTGTCGCACTGGGCGCGGGGGGACCAGACGGCCGGTCCTCGAGAAGTATTCAGCAGACGGAATTGGATGCCCACCGCGTCGGTGATTTCGCCCATGATGCCGCCGAGGGCATCGACTTCGCGCACCAAGTGTCCTTTGGCGATTCCGCCCACAGCAGGATTGCACGACATCTGTGCGATCAGGTCGACGTTTAGAGTGTAGAGGGCGGTTTTCAGGCCCATGCGGGCTGCGGCCATCGCGGCTTCGCATCCGGCGTGACCGGCGCCGACCACGACTACGTCGAAATGTTCGGTGAAGGACATCCGTGGCCTCTATTCTAACAACGAGTGGGCGAAGATGTTGCAGGCCGGGATCGAAAAGACTCTAACTGCGGATAAGCACCATCCGAAGCTGTCGAGCTTTCGCTGGACTGGGCGGACGAGGGCGTCCGCCCCTACGTGTGTTCAGGTTGCGGCTTCTAGAATTGCGGGCCTCCGATGTCGGTGAAGGTGGCTTCTTGCCATTGGTCGGAGGGGAAATACCAGTTGCTGGCGCCGGCTTCGTGGTTGTTTCCGCCTGGGCCGTACGCGATGGTCGGAGTCCGCCAATAGTCCATCCCTATCTGTAGCAGGGCCCCTGCAGAAATTTTGACGCGGGCTTTGACGGTACAGCCTTCGAGGTTTCCGGATGGTAGCGCGGCGCGTGGCGATGCGCTCCAAAAATGCCAGACGCGATCGGGACGTTGACCGACCGCGAGTACGACTGAATGATTTGATTGTCCGCTGCCGCTGCGCGGCAGGACCGGGTCCGAGACCCGGTCCCACACATGATCAGTCACGGGCATGGGGTCGTGCTGATCGGTGCCAAACCATGGCACACGACGATAGAGTCCGCCTCGAACGTTGCCGCTGTCGTCGTTCAGGATTACATCGTTGCCGTCTGCCCGGCAGCTGAGCTGCGTCGATGCGATTTCTACTGTGGCGGATTCGTAGTCTGGGACGCGTGTGTCCGCAATTGCGATTCCCCAGAGCAGAGCCGATTTGAAGCCACGAGGTGGCGGGACCGAATTCACGTAGCCTGCTTTGTAACTGACTTCGTCGGGAATACGCCGATCGTTCGAGATGACGAAGGCGAATGGACTCGAGGCGCGGCCTCGGGGTGTAACCACTATGATTGTAGACGTCACGCTCCTATGCGGGACGAGCATGATCAGTTCTTCAGGGGAAACGAGGGTGAAAGCGGACCCGGCGATGCCCAAAAAAACCGCAGAGGTTTCCTGCAGGTTCTTGCCTTTGATTTCCACACGAGAACCCTCCGGCCCGCTGGTGGGGGAGATTTGCAGAATCTCCGGGCGGTTGGTTTGCGCAATTACAATGGCGGTGAGAGTCAAAATCCACGTTGCAGAAGCAATCGTCGCAATCGATTTTCGTTTTCCCATGCTCAGACCTGCAGCTTGATGTCGCCAGCACCGGCGAGGATGCCCGCGTCTACATTATCTGACGGGATTTAGTCTTCTCTCAGATGAAACTGCTTTATCAGACGACGAATTTCCCAGATTGGAGTGATTTGCATGCGTCCGGTTGCACTCGTATATTGGAGTGTCCTGGAGGAGCAATCATGACTACTGAGCAATTTTTTAACGAACTAAATATGCGAATCGCGAAATACGATTTGCTTTGCCATCCTTTTTATCAGGCATGGAGTGCAGGCGAACTTACGCGTGAGGATTTGCGGGAGTACGCGCGGGATTACTACCATCACGTGGAGGCTTTTCCCATCTATCTGGCGGAGTTCGGTATCCGCCTCGACGAGAGTGAACTCCGCCAAACAGTGCTGGCCAATATGACGGATGAGAAGGGTTTGGCGGACGCGTTGGGCGAGGAGTCAACACCTCATTCGGAGCTTTGGCTGGACTTCGCCGAAGGCATGGGCGCCCGGCGCGACCTGAGTGGTCACAGCCCAGTACCCGAAATTTCGGAGTTGATCTCCTTCTTCCACAGCGTGGCGAGTGAGGGCACGCCCGAAGAAGCTCTGGCGGCTTTTTACGCCTATGAATCCCAAGTACCACGAGTCGCGAAGGAGAAGGCTCACGGGCTGCGAGAGATGTATGGCGCCGACGAACGCGTCACCGCGTATTTCACCTTGCACACGACGGCGGATGTTCACCATTCACAGATCTGGCATCAACAGTTAAGCAAACGTTTGGCCGCAAATCCCCAAGTGGCAGACAAGGCGCTAGCGGCGGGAGAGAATGCTGCCAAGGCGCTGTGGCGTGCGCTGGACGGAATCGAGGCGCGACGGATGCGGAAGGCAGCCTAGCGATTTGTTAAACCGTGAAATGAACGATGGGGCCTGTGGTTCGCTAGAATCATAGGCTCTCTTTCTTTTTGTGGGGATCCCTTTATGGCGAAAGCAATGCCGATTGGTGCCCACGGAATGGCTGAGGAGACGGTTAAGTTCGAGCACACATTGACAGCGCATCATCCCGAACTGCCGCCGGTGTATTCGACTCCTGACATGATCCGGTTGATGGAAACCGCGGCCTTTCATGCGCTGCAACCTTACTGTGAGGGCGATGAGATCACGGTGGGCACGGCAATTCATGTGGAGCATCGCGCGGCCAGCGGGATCGGGGCGCGGATACGGGCGGAGGCGGTGCTGGAGTCGTTCGATGGGAAATTTTACGTAGTGCGCGTGACTGCGTGGGATGATGTTCAGGAACTTGGCCGGGGGACAGTGGAGCGGGCGGTGGTGAGTGTGGGAAGATTTTTGCAGAAGATGAAGAGTCCGAAATAAGCTATCAGGGCGCGATTCGCTTTAGCCTCGGCCGATCGCGGTCAGAGCTACGCAAGAGGGCCGGTGTTTGTGCTGAGCTTGGCAAGTTGCGTAGGTTCTTCGCCTCGCCCAGAATGAAATTTTGTTCGGGTTTGGGCGGACGGGTCGAAGACCATTTCCCAACACAGAGATGCACAAGTCCATGAGCGACATCGAAAAGCAAAAAGTGCAGGCGCATGCATTTCGCGCCATGCATCACGGGCCGAAGCTCCTGCTACTGCCCAATGTTTGGGATGTGGCCAGCGCCCGCATACTTGAAGAAGCAGGGTTCGATGCGATGGCTACGACCAGCGCCGGGATTGCTTTCACGCTCGGCTACCCGGATGGACAGAAGATTTCGCGCGAGGAGATGCTGGCGCGAGTGGCGAGAATTGTCCGCGGGGTAAAGGTTCCAGTGACGGCCGACGTTGAGGCTGGGTACGGTGATCGTCCTGAAGATGCCGCCGACACCGCGCGTGGCGTTATCGAGGCTGGTGCGGTTGGAATGAATCTGGAGGACGGAACGGATCAGCATGGACAGCTTGTCGAGTTGTCATTGCAGTTGGAGAAGATTCGCGCGGTTCGCGAAGCTGCACTGGAGTCGGGCATTCTGCTGGCGCTGAATGCGCGCACGGACGTGTATCTGGAGCAGGTAGGCGCGCCCCAAACCCGCTATGACGAGACGGTGCGGCGATTGCTCGCCTACCGCGATGCCGGTGCAGACTGCGTGTTTGCACCCGGATTGCGCGATGCGGAGACGATTTCACGGCTGGTGCGGGACTTGCGGTGTCCGCTGAACATTCTTGCGGGACCGGGGTCTCCTTCAGTACCCGAACTCGAAAAGCTTGGGGTTGCTCGCGTGAGTCTGGGGTCTGCTCCGATGCGTGCGACCCTGGGACTGGTGCGCAGAATGGCAGAAGAATTGAAGACCACAGGAACCTACGCGGCCCTCGAAGGTGCTCCCTCGCATGCGGATGTGAACCGGATGCTGGCAGAATAATTCTTGAGGCTATCTTGTTTCTTCAAAGCGCTTGGAGATCACAACAAAGGCAACCGGTCTCAAAGGTATTCGAACGTTCCGGATTCTCACTTCTAGTCATTTCAGCCTGAAAACCACGCCTTGATTTGAACGCCCCCCGACGGAGGCCGTCCCATACAGCGCACCGTCCTTGCCGAAGAGCAGGCCCCCAACAGGCCCACCTCCGTCGCTGCCGCCGGTGAAGCTGTGCTGCACACTCTCGATGTAGCTGCCATCGACCTGGGGTGTAAGCTTGAAGATCACACCCTGTCCTGAACCGCCGCCTGCGAACGTGGTTCCGTAGAATGCCCCGGCGCGATCAAGCACGAGACCGGCTTGAGGTATAGATCCGTCGTGGCCGCCGGTAAAGCTGTACAGAAGGCTTTCGTCTCCTCCGGGCGTGAGCTTGAATACCGTTCCGCTATCAAGAGCATTCCTCCACCCGCCGAATTGGGTAGTTCCGTACAGCGACCCGGCCTGATCAAATATCAATCCACTGACGGGATGAATTCCATCAGCTCCATGAGGGTCGAAGCTATAAAGTGTCGTGAAGTTCCAGCCGCTTGAATCTTCGTTCATTCGGAAAACAACTCCGTCCAGCGATCTGCCTCCCTTCATGGTCGTTCCGTAGAGTGCGCCAGACTGATCCATGATGAGGCCATCATGCGGGTCGTACCCATCTTTAAACTGGTGAAAGCTGTGAATGGTGCTCTCCTTCCAGACGCCACCCTTGCGAGTGAGCTCAAAAACCGCGCCATTGTTTTGATCGCCGCCCTGCTCGGTGGTGCCGAACAGATTGCCACTTTGGTCGAAGATCACGCCGCCACCAGGATTCGCTGCATCGCTGTTCGTGTCCGTGAAACGGTAGAGGACGGTCTCCCTACCAGTTTTGCTTACCTTGAACACGACGCCACAACCCTGGGGACAGTGAGTGTTGCCTCCGTTGAGAGTGGTCCCGTAGAGCGCTCCATCTTTTCCCAATATCAGTCCAGCCACGGGATTGGCTCCGTCGCTTCCTCCTGCGAAACGGTGAAGCACAGTCTCGGCCCAGATTCGACCTTGCCGGGGCGGACTTAGTTTGAAGACTGTGCCTTGGCCACCGCCATTCGTCGTCGTCCCGTAGAGCACGCCAGAACTATCGGTAATCAGGGTCATTTGAGGATTGGCGCCGTCACTTCCTCCCCGAAAGTTGTAGAGTACGGTGAACTTGGACTGGGCCGAGGCGTAGCAGACGCATGCCAGAATCGACAGAGCCAAGGCCGCGCGGCGAAGAATGTTGATTTGGTTGGCCATTTGCCTCCTCTTTACTTCCGCCGTTGCGAAGGCTCGCAAGTCGGGGATTCTGGAGATATTCAAAACCGCAGACCAGCGGAGCTTAGTGCTGAACAAACGCTCTGTTGTCAGAGAAGTGTAAAAAGAGCGTCATTTCGTTTCTTGGATTGACCCCTTCGCGCCACAGTCGTCCGCAATGGCAACTGCCTTGGAAGGAACCTCAAGTTGCGCTGATATTAGGGTGGGTGTGGATTACTATGTCTTGGTGCACGGGTTGTGCCAGTCCGTGAGTGAGTACGCGCGCCATCACAGGCTGCTGCGAGCTGGTGATCGCGTGGGTGTCGCGGTATCCGGAGGGGCGGACTCGGTTGCCTTGCTCAGGGTGCTGCTGGAATTGCGCAAGCACGTCGGCATTGTCCTCTCGGTAGTCCATTTCAATCACAAGCTGCGTGGACCCGAGTCCGATGATGATGAAAGATTTGTCGGAGAATTGGCAAAGCAGCACAAGTTGGAAATACGCATCGAAAGCGGCGAAGTCGTCAAGTACGCGGCGAAGGAACATTTAAGTCTCGAAACCGCCGCGCGCGAAATGCGCTATCGGTACTTTCGGCAGTTGCTGACGGAAGGCCGGTTGAACCGGATCGCGACCGGGCACACTTTGGATGATCAAGCCGAGACGGTGCTACTGAAAATCGTTCGAGGAGCAGGCAGCCGTGGGCTCGCGGGGATTTATCCTCACTTAAAAGTACCCCGCTCTCAGCTTTCAGCTCCCAGCTCTCAGCAAAGGTTGAACCACGAACCCTCCATTATCCGTCCCTTGCTGGGAACCAGGCGGACGGATCTCGAGGCTTATCTCGTTGCGCTGGGACAGGCCTGGCACGACGACCAGAGTAATCGCGATTTGCGGCATATGCGCAATCGAGTCCGGCACGGGATTATGCCTCGTCTGCAGCACTATTTGAACCCTGGGGTTCGCGAGGCATTTGCGGAGACGGCCGAGATTGCGCGAGCCGAGGAGGAGTACTGGGAGCAGGAAGTTGCCCGATTGCTGCCGCGGGCTTGGAAAACGGCGCAGCCGCGGAGCCGCGACCATTGTGGTGATGACGCCGTGCCAGGAGGCGTTCTTCAACTCTCGGCTTTCGCGGACTTGCCGCTTGCCCTGCAGCGGCGAATCGTTCGAGCGGCCAGCGAATCGTTAGGGTTACGGCTCGATTTCCATCACGTTGAAGAGATTCTCGCTCTAGCCTCGAGTCAGGGCAAATCTGCCGGGTCCACCATGTTACCGGACGGGTGGGAGGTTTCAAGGAGAAAGGCCGAGTTGCATTTTGAATCCAGAGGTGGGACATGCGACGAGGCGGACTACGAGTACTGCCTTCCGGTGCCCGGCTCGATCGAAGTTCGCGAGACGCACTCGCGTTTTGAAACGATCTTGGTTCCCGGAAAGGCTGCCGAAGGTTATAATCCCGGAGATTTGTTGGATCGTACATTGTTGTCCGCGGAACTACGAGTTAGGAATTGGCGTCCGGGGGATCGTTTCTGGCCGGCGCATACCAAGGTTGCTAAGAAAATTAAAGAACTGCTACAGGAGCGGCACGTGGCCGGATCGGAGCGAAAACTGTGGCCCGTGGTGCTGAGCGGGACCGATGTTGTCTGGGTGCGCGGCTTCCCGGGTCCGGCACGGTTGCGGCCTGGTAACGTATATGATACGGCGGTATTGCTCCGGGAGACAGAACTCAATGTGCGGTGATTTCGGGAAGTAGAGTTTGGCTTAAACCGGACGGGCGAGGCGTCCGTCGCCACATGAAGCAAGACATGAACGCCAATCCAAAACCCGAGCAGTTGCCCATGGTGATTGCCACCGAGCAGATTCAAAAGCGCGTTCGCGAGATGGCACGGCAGATCTCGTACGACTATCAAGGCAAAACCATTCATGCCCTGGCGCTTCTGGAAAATGGCTTCATGTTCATGGCCGACCTGGTGCGGGTCCTGGACGTGCCAGTCATCTGCCAGTTCATCAAGCCGAGGTACCGCCGCGAGCAAGAAAACACGGCGGCGGGCTTCCTGGAAATCTTTTTTAGCCACGAATTAGCCATCGTCGGCCAGCACGTATTGCTCATCGAGGGTCTGGTACATTCCGGGGTGACGAGCGAATTTCTGATGAATGACCTGCGCGGCCGGGGGGCCGCGTCGGTCAAACTGGCAACTCTGCTAGACCGGCAATCGGCTAGGAGAGTACAATTACAACCGGACTATTTCGGATTCTTGGTGGACGAGGCTTTTCTGGTGGGTTATGGATTGGGTTCTCCCGAACAGACCTACCGCAACCTACCATATTTGGCGGCTGCAAGCTGAACCTGCTCTGTGACTTAAGTCATGGCAAGTAGTTCATCCTTTTTTCCAAAAGTAGCGCCAGGTAGCGCTAGAATGAGGAGGGTTGGTAATTTGCTCTATCCAATCCTCGCGGCTGGCATCTAATTATGTTGGCGGAGCCCCCAGTTGCGTTCTTTGGAAGAAGGCCGTAACTTCTCAGGAGTTTTAGGTGAATTCAACAGTTAAAACCGTGGTTTTTTGGTTGGTGATCGTGCTCTCGGCGTTCCTGCTCTGGCAGGTGGTAAAGGCCGGCGGCGCGGGGCAAAAAGAGCAGGAGTTCAACTTCTCTAAATTCCTGTCGGAAGTGGACCAGGGGAACGTCAAAGAGGTCACTATCAACTTGCAAGAGGTACATGGCAAGTTGCAGAACGATGGCTCAGGCTTCCATACTACTGTCCCAACAAACTATCCCGACATGATTAAGCAGCTGCGCGACAAGGGCGTGAATATCACCGTCCGCGACGCCAGCAGCGGCAGTTGGCCCAGCTGGCTGTTGAATTTAGCACCGCTTATTCTCTTGGCTGCTCTGTGGTTCTTCATGATCCGGCAGATGCAGACGGGTGGGAATAAAGCGCTGTCGTTCGGGAAGAGCCGGGCGCGGCTGCTCTCCATGCAGCAGAAGAAAGTCACGTTCAAGGACGTGGCCGGCGTGGAAGAAGCCAAAGAAGAGTTGAAGGAGATCATCGAATTCCTGCGCGAGGCGCAGAAGTTCCAGAAGCTGGGCGGACGCATCCCCAAGGGCGTGCTGCTGGTCGGGCCTCCGGGAACGGGTAAAACCCTTTTGGCGCGAGCGGTGGCCGGCGAAGCCAATGTTCCGTTCTTCTCAATCTCCGGTTCGGACTTCGTGGAAATGTTCGTTGGCGTCGGTGCCAGCCGGGTACGCGATCTGTTCGAGCAAGGCAAGAAGAATGCCCCATGCATCATCTTTATAGATGAAATCGATGCCGTTGGACGTCACCGAGGCGCTGGCCTGGGCGGTGGACACGACGAGCGCGAGCAGACGCTGAACCAGTTGCTGGTCGAGATGGACGGCTTCGAATCGAACGAAGGCGTCATCCTTATGGCTGCAACCAACCGTCCTGACGTGCTGGATCCCGCCCTCCTGCGGCCTGGCCGTTTCGATCGCCGAGTGGTAGTGCATCGGCCGGATGTCCGGGGGCGCGAAGAGATTCTCCGGGTCCATACCCGCAAGATTCCTTTGGCCGACGACGTTGATCTCTCCGTGTTGGCACGGGGTACACCAGGCTTTTCCGGAGCCGACTTGGCGAACATGGTGAACGAAGCCGCATTGAGCGCGGCCCGGCAAAACCGTAAAGCCGTCCTCATGTATGACTTCGAGCTGGCCAAGGACAAAGTGTTGATGGGCGTCGAGCGCAAGTCGCTCATCCTCACCGAAGACGAGAAGAAAGTGACTGCGTATCACGAGGCGGGGCACGCATTGGTCGCATCCAAGCTGCCCAATTCGGATCCGCTGCATAAGGTTACGATCATCCCGCGCGGCATGGCGCTAGGCGTAACCATGCAGTTGCCGATCGACGACAAGCACAACTACACCAAGGAATATCTGGAGACGGAAATCGCCATCATGATGGGTGGCCGCATCGCCGAAGAGATGTTCCTGAACCAGATGAGCACGGGCGCCGGTAACGACATTGAGCGCGCTACGGAATTGGCACGCAAGATGGTTTGTGAGTTTGGCATGAGCGATCTGGGTCCGCTCACTTTCGGCAAGAAGGAAGAGCAGATTTTCCTGGGCCGCGAGATTGCTCAACACCGCGATTACAGTGAAGCTACGGCGATCAAAATCGACGACGAAGTTCGCCGTATCGTAGGCCAGGGCTATAACACTGCGAAGGGTATTCTTGGCCAAGATAACGGCGCGCTTGTCAGAATCGCACTCGCGCTGCTGGAGCGCGAAGTGCTCGACGCGAACGAGATCAAGATGATCATCGAAGGCAAAGAACTGCCGAAGATGACGCCTCCGCCGAAGTCCGACGATGGCGTACAGCAAGTGCTGAAGCCAGAGCCAGGGCGGCCAGGGATAGCCAAAGGTGGGGAAAGCCCAGCCAGGGCGTAAGTCCACGTACGCGCTCTACAAAACGCGGGCGGCCACACGGCCGCCCCAAGTTGTTTTCAGTCCATCATCAGCCGTTCACCAGGTTCATCATATGTTCTGGATAGCGGGCTCCCGCGGTCGCGTTCTGCGGAAACACTTCGTCGATGCGGCCCAGGTCCTCCGCACTTAGCTGCACCCTCAGTGCGCCGACATTCTCCTCGAGATATTTACGGCGCTTAGTGCCTGGAATTGGCACAATGTCCTTTCCCTGCGCCAGCACCCAGGCCAGCGCCAACTGCGAAGGTGCGCAGCCTTTTTCTTTCGCGATCTCCTCCACCCGGCGCACCAGATCAAGATTCTTCTGGAAGTTCTCGCCTTGGAAACGCGGCGAGTTGCGGCGATAATCGTCGGCAGGAAGATCCTCGAATTTTTCAAACCTTCCTGTCAGGAAGCCGCGTCCCAGCGGGCTGTAGGCGACGAATGCGATTCCCAGTTCGCGGCAGGTAGGAAGAATCCCCTCCTCGGGATCGCGAGTCCACAGCGAGTATTCCGTCTGCAGCGCGGAAATGGGATGAACCTTCACCGCGCGACGAAGGGTCTTAGGACTCGCCTCCGATAACCCCAGGTAGCGGACTTTGCCTTCCTTGACCAGCTGCGCCATCGCCTCCACTGTCTCTTCAATGGGTGTATCGGGATCCACGCGGTGCTGATAGTAAAGATCGATCGTGTCCACACCCAGTCGCCGCAGGCTCCCATCGCAAGCTTTGCGGACGTATTCCGGCTTGCCGTTGACGCCGCGGGCATTGGGATTATTCGGGTCGCGAACAATCCCGAACTTCGTGGCCAACACAACCTGGTCGCGGCGTCCGCGAATTGCTTTTCCGACTAGTTCTTCATTGCTGAATGGTCCGTACACGTCGGCGGTGTCGAGAAACGTGATACCGAGTTCCAAGGCGCGGTGAATTGTAGCGATGGACTCATTGTCATCGCGTCCGCCGTAGAATTCCGACATGCCCATGCAACCCAGGCCCATAGCGGAAACTGTGGCACCGTTTCTTCCAAGTTTGCGAGTTTCCATAAATGCCTCCTGCCAGGAAAATTTAGAAGCGCGAAGAGAACCACGCTTATCTACTGGAACATAGATGCGCATAGCGGTGGCCGGGAGTCAAGCATTCAGGCTCATCCAGGACCCAGTCGCTAATTGAGAGATGGTTCCATAAGTAAGTTCGCGAACCGCGTTGAAGGGCGCGGCTTCAGCCACGCCGGAATTGCGTTTAGAAAGACGGCCCTTATTCCCGGAGGTTGAAATGAGTCAAATCCCCAACTGGTTTGAGCGGAAATTCGAATTCACGTTTCCGGCGGAGTTATTTCCCAACCTCTGCACCCGCTTGCGAGGCACTCCCGCAAGGCTGGAAGAGACGGTCCGCGCCCGACCGCGTGAGATCATGGTGCAAAAACCAGCAGACAAGTGGTCAGCCCAAGAGCACGCCGGGCATCTGCTCGACCTCGAGCCCCTGTGGATGGCACGAGTCAACGACTACCTGGCAAAGGCCGCTCAGCTCACGCACGCCGACTTAAGCAATCGAAAGACTCATAAAGCGGGACATAACACGCGTCGAATCGAGGAGATTCTTACCGAATTCCGCAACGCACGATTGCAGCTCATAAATCGAGTTGGCGAACTTGACGGCATCCTGCTTGCCCGGTCGATCCCTCACCCGCGGCTCAAACAGCCCATGCGGCTGGTCGACCATTTGTACTTCGTTGCGGAGCACGACGATCACCATTTAGCGCGCATCTCGGAGCTCTTACAAGTGTAGACACGGCGTCCTCGCCCGTGCGGCACACGATTGAGTGTTCACGCTAGTCAGCCCAGGATTAGGGTACAACCGTTATCAGGGGCTTGGTCGCCGGCAGCACTTCTCCGATTTCTACGGCGGGAACCCCGGACGCTGTGAGGGCTCGCGCAAGGTCCGTCGCATCCTCGGACGCGACCGAGATCAGCAATCCGCCAGCGGTCTGCGGATCGAACAGGATCGTCTTCAGTTCCTCGCGGATTCCATCGTCGTAGCCAACAACGCACTCGGCAAATTCACGATTGGCTTTCAGCCCTCCGGGAATGTGGCCGGCGCGAACGCATTCCAGCGCGCCCTCGAGCAGCGGTATGCGACCGGCATAAAGGCGGAGCGAAACGCTGGAGGCGAGCGCAATCTCGCGGGCGTGTCCGATCAGACCGAAGCCGGTAACGTCGGTCATGGCGTGGACGGCGAAACGGTCGTTGGTCATTGGTCGTTGGTCGCTGGCTTTGGAGCTTTGCTCCACCTGACCGTGTGGAAGAGCCCGTCCTACATCTTGCGAGATCACCTCCGCGGCATTCTTGTTCAGGGTGGTCATGGAGGCGATTGCGGCGTCGATCCAGGGTTGCTTCGCGGCTTTTTTCTTGATCGCCGTGGAGATTACGCCGGTCCCCAGCGCTTTGGTGAAAACCAGACGATCGCCCGGTTTCGCGCCGCCATTCGTAAGCACCCTCGTGGGATCAATTAAGCCGGTGACTGAATATCCGAACTTCATCTCCTCATCGCGAACGCTATGACCGCCAATCACCGAGCACCGGGCTTCGATCATTTTGGAAAGTCCGCCGGACAGAATACGTTCCAGGATCGCCAGATCAGATTTTTCCGGAAAACATACCAGCGCAAGTGACGTGCGTGGCTGGCCGCCCATGGCGTAGACATCGCTGAGCGCATTGGTGGCTGCGATCTGGCCGAAGGTGTAGGGATCGTCCACCATGGGCGTGAAAAAGTCCACGGTTTGCACCAAAGCAGCGCCTGGCCCGATCAGATACACGCCGGCGTCGTCGGCTTGATCGAAACCGACCAGAACATTCGGATCATGCTGCCGGGCTAATTTCCCAAGCACCGTGTCCAGCGCCGCCGGACTCAGCTTGGACGCTCAACCCGCAGCTTTCACCGACTCGGTTAAACGAATTGGCTCCGCATCCGCCATATAACCATTCTAAAGAACTCGGCCACGCATCTGCACGATTACACGGATCAAGACACAAAAAATACAAGAGATGAGATCCGCGATAATTCTCAAAATCCGTTGCGAGTTCTACTTTACCGCGACATCGGTCACTTGCAGATCGGGATAGGCTTGATTCCAGTCGCTGCTGATGTGTTCGAAGGTAAGGCGAAACGGCTTACCCTGACCTGGGGCCAGAGGCAACACGCTGAGGTCGACAGTATCGGGATACGGTCCGCTGGTCTGCAGAACGTGCAGCGGAACATCTTCGGCCTGAGCGACCTGTCCCAGCGAATTCTTAAACGCGACATGCACAATCGCGTGCGTAACCGTCTTATCGCCGGTGTTCGTGACCGTACCGTCGATGTAGCTCACGCTGGCACCCACAAAATTTTCCGCCGCGCTCATCTTCAGATCGGAAAGCTTGAGATTGGAGGCGTAGGGGTGCGGAATGGACGTACTTCTCGGACTCCCTCGAGTGAGCAAGGCAATAACGCCGACCACCACCACGACTAGCGCGACGCCCAATAGAATTGGGCGCAAAATCGAGTCGCGTTCCGTTTCAACCCGTGGAGATGGCTCGATGAGGCCGCCCATGCGAAGATTGTACTACTCGCTCTGGCAGGATCTGTTGCACAGTGACCCGGCTTTTTGGGCCCGCTAGCGCCGAAGCCAAGTCTTCAGCAATCGAGAAAATTTATTCTCCTCCCACTGTGAGGCCGTCGATCCTTATGGTTGGACATGCCACCGCACCGCGGAACTCGAGATCGCTTCCGATCTCCGAAATATTGAAGAACATCTCCTTCAAATTGCCGGCTACCGTGATTTCTTCCACAGGATAGGCGAGTTCCCCGCCCGAGATCCACAGTCCCGAAGCGCCGCGGGAGTAGTCGCCCGTCACCAAATTTGCTCCATGTCCGAGGAACTCGGTAACGTAAAGACCGTCTTTGATCTCTGAGATCATCTGCTGCGGAGTTTTTGTCCCTGGCTGCAGGAAGTAATTCCCCGGTCCGATCCCCGGCGTTCCCGCCAATCCGCGGGAAGCATTGCCGGTCGTCTGAAAACCAAGTTTCTTCGCGGAGTAGGTATTCATCAGATAGGACTTGAGCACGCCGTTCTCGACTACGATGGTACGTCTTGTCGGAACGCCCTCACCGTCAAACGGGCTGGTTCCGAAACCGCCGGGGATGGTACCGTCGTCGATCACGTTGACGCTATCGCTAGCGATTTTTTGTCCCAGCTTGCCCGCTAGAAACGATGCTCCGCGATAGACGGAGTCTCCGTTGACTCCCTCGAAAATGTGTTCGAGGATCGAGTTGGAGACCATGGGATCAAGCACCACCGGAACCCGCGCGGTCTTGGATTTTCGGGCGCCGAGACGACGCAACGCGCGCTGGGCAGCAGTCTTGCCCACGTGTTCGGGAGACTCAAGCCGGCTTAGGCTGCGCGCGACCGAAAACCAGTAATCGCGCTGCTTGGCGCCATCCTCTGATTGCGCGATGGGCACAGCCGCGAGGGAACAATAGGAGCGCCGGTATTCGCCGACGAACCCGTGCGAGTTTGCCAGGATCTTATGTCCGGTTGCAGCTTCGAACGATCCTCCTTCGGAATTCTTGATGCGAGGATCGTAGTCTCGCGCAGCTTTTTCCGCGCGACGTGCATAGCTGATGCGCTCTTCTCCTGGAAGAGAATAAACGTCGGCGGAGTAGAGCTCGAGATCGCCCTGGATCGAGCCCAGTTGCGATGCTTCCGGTATCCCGCCGTGTGGATCTTCAGAAGTGATCCGGGCAAGCTCCAGCGCCGATTTCACCATGCGGTCAAGGCCGGAGCGGGAGAAATCGCTGGAATAAGTGCTGGCCGCCCGTTGGCCGTAGAAAACGCGCATGCCAATTGCCTTCGAGCCGGACTCTTTCAGAGTCTCCACCTGCCCTAAACGCACAACGGTGGAAAATTCGTCTCCCTCGCGCACGACACATTCAGCAGCGCTCGCTCCACCCGACATAGCCCGGCGAACGACATCCTGCGCCAGCTCGCGGAGGTCGGTTTCAAGTTTCCGGTTTCGAGTTTCGAGTTGGGTTTCAACCATAATGAATTCGTTTGCCGAGACTCAAGAACCAGTAGGGCGCGGATTTCTTGAAGGTTTCTCTGTGTCCTGCGCCTCTGTGGTGGAAAATACCTACTGCATGAAGCCGCCGACATCTTTCCTGGCCGTTCCGCCGACGGTCAAGCGGTCGATTTTAATTGTCGGAATACCGACGCCCACGGGAACGGCCTGTCCGTCCTTGCCGCAGGTGCCAACGCCTTCGTCGAGCTTCAGGTCATTGCCGACCATGGAAACGCGTGTGAGCACGTCCGGCCCGTTTCCGATCAAGGTCGCACCTTTGATGGGAGCGGTGATCCGGCCGTCTTCGATCAGGTACGCTTCCGAGGCCGAAAAAACAAACTTCCCATTGGTAATGTCGACCTGCCCACCGCCGAAGTTCACCGCATAGAGGCCCCGCCGGACAGAGCGAATAATATCTTGTGGTTCATCTTCGCCGGCGAGCATGTAAGTATTTGTCATGCGCGGCATGGGAATGTGTTCGTAGCTCTCGCGTCGTCCATTACCGGTGTCCGCCACTCCCATCAAACGCGCGGAGAGTTTGTCGCTCAAGTATCCCTTTAAGATTCCCTTTTCGATGAGGACGGTGTTTTGCGTGGGCTCGCCTTCATCGTCTACGTTGAGCGAACCGCGACGCCAGGGCATAGTGCCGTTGTCGACAACCGTGCATTTCTCGCTGGCTACTCGCTTTCCGATCAATCCAGCGAATGCGGACGTCTGCTTTCTGTTGAAATCAGCTTCCAGGCCGTGACCCACGGCCTCGTGCAGAAGCACGCCGGGCCAGCCGGGACCGAGAACAACTTCCATTTCTCCCGCAGGAGCCTCGCGAGCGTCGAGTTGCAGGATCGCCTGGCGCGAAGCTTCCTTGGCAAAATACTCCGGAGTCTTTTCCCCGAAGAAAAAGTCCAGCGCGACGCGCCCGCCGCCGCCAGCGCTGCCACGTGCAGAATTACCTTCGATCTTAGCAATACAGGAGACGTTCACCCTGGCCAGCGGCTGGGAATCCTCGGCGAAAGTGCCGTCCGATCCCACCACCAGAATATGGCGAAGTTCATCCGCATAGCTGGCACGTACTTCTTTAATGCGGGGATCGTACGCACGAGCCGCGTGATCCGCCCGCATAACCAGTTCTACCTTGGCAGTGATTTCCGCATCTACGGACGGAAGCATCACCGGGTATAAACTGCGAGCCGGTTTTTCCTGGAATCCAACTGCGGGAGTCTTGGCCGGTCCGCTGGCAATTAACGCAGCGGTACGGGCGGCGTGTAAAATGCGCTCCGACGAAAGATCGTCGGTATAGGCGTATCCGGTGCGGTCGCCAGCGACCACGCGAACTCCGCATCCGGCGGAAATCCCCTGAGAAGCGGACTTCACCATCGACTCGTCAACCAGCAACGAAGTGGAAGAAAGGTATTCGAAATAAAGGTCGGCGAAATCGCCACCTGCCGAAAGAGCCGCTGCCAAATAGTGTTCGAGGTCGTGCTCAGAAAGGCCGTAACGTCGGAAAAAGAATCTATTTTTGTCCACGCTGATTAGATGTCCTTGGAGTGCGAAACGCTCCTTGGTTCATTATCCCACAGGAGATGGCGTGGCGCGGGCGCCATCGCCCGCGTTTGCTTGACGCAAGGCAACGGTCTGGCGATAACCTCGTGTTCATTCGTCACAGACGCGACAGCGGGTCGACTGACACAATTCCGCAGTGACTCCCGAATCCCTTGTGCGAACGGTCGAAGACTTTCTGACATGCGCTCGCGATGCGGTGATCATTGAGGACGGCGCCGTAGTCTTTGACCTTGCTCAATCCAAGTACTCCATCTCCGGGGAACGTAACAAATGCCTGCTCCATCTGTGGTCGGCAGAGCGGAACTTGGTAAGGCGAGTATTGGAAGCCGAGGTTAAGAATGAAATCCTTCGGCTCGCGGTACAACGTCTGGGACAGGCGAAGCCCACAAAGCTCGAGATCTGCCGCGAACGCGATCGCCGCACTCCCACGGCGAAGCGAGCGGCACGCGTCGCGTACCAGCGCGTACTGCAACGCGTTCTGCAGCGCCGGTTCCCTGGATTCACCGTGGATCGGCTCAGCACGTCGATGGATCTGGAGCGATCTTTTGGACCGGTCTATGCGCGAGGATCGCTGCATCGCGGACAATCCGCGTTTGCCGTGTTGGGTGTAAACCGAGAGGAGACGCAAGGCTCCATCGACGCAGCGCTGACGTTTGGCATTCTGTGGCTTGATGCCTGCCGTATCGCGAAAGCTGGGAAGTTCGTCGTCGAAGGGCTCAAGTTGTTCTTGCCAGCGGGCGCTTCGGCCCTGACTCGGGAACGAATGGCGCATTTGAATCCGGAAGCGGCGAAGTGGCAGTTGTACGAACTCGAAGAGCGCGACGAGAACTTAAAAGAACTGGATATTTCCGATTGCGGCAATGTGGCGACCCGGCTGGTGCATTCGACCGACGAAGCAGCGGTACAAGCGAGGTTTGCGGCCGCAGTCTCACAGGTTCGCGAGTTGATGTCCGAAGCTGAAGTCGCGACTTTGTCGCCGGCGGAAATCGCCTTTCGTTGTCACGGGCTGGAGTTCGCACGGGCCCGGCTGGCTCATGAACCAAGATCGTTTCACAGCATAGCGGAGATTGTTTTCGGCCTGGGCGCGCAGGAAAGAATTCTCGGCGAGACGAATATCGCGGCATTCACGCAGTTGGTGCGAAGCATCGGCGAGGTGCGTCATCCCGAAGGCCCGCGCGATCATCCGCTGTGGCGGCTGCATCCCGAGCGCTGGCTGGAATCGCTGGTTGTGCGCAATGTTGCGGCGGTCGATGAGCGCCTGGATCCGGCCTGCTTGTATTCCCAGGTGCCGGCGTTTTCCGCCTCCGATCGCGCCATGATCGACGTGCTCACCGTCACCATGGACGGACGCCTTGCGGTGGTAGAACTCAAAGCCGACGAAGATATTCACCTGCCTTTACAAGGCCTGGATTACTGGGCAAGAGTCGCCTGGCACCACGCCCGCGGAGAGTTCCAGCGGTTCGGGTACTTTCCGGGACGAGAACTGCGCGCCGACAAGCCGCTGCTCTTCCTGGTAGCTCCCGCTTTGCATGTGCATCCGGCGACGGATACGCTGCTGCATTACATCTCGCCCGAGATTGATTGGGTGGTACTGGGCATTGACGAGAGATGGCGGGAGGGAGTGCGGGTTGTATTCCGCAAGCGGCCCGTGCGAAATATGCAGAACGTCAAAGCAAGCTGATCCAGCGGTGTCTCGAGGTCGTAGATCCGGAGTTGACCGCGAGAATCCGTGGCGACTTGAGCTTTACTTCCATGCTCCCAGCAAACGGCGCGCGTCTAACATCTGCCCGAGATGATATGCGTTGTGATCGGCCAGCAGCAGGGCTTCGCGCAGGACGGTCTGGCCGTCTCCCCATGAGATCTTGGCGAACAGATCGGTCTTGGGATCTTTCACTAGATCCTGCATAGCCTTCAGGTCCTGGCGACATTTCTTGACACTTGCATTCCAATCGGCAGCGCTAGGTGGAGCTTCGGTTGGCGGCCAATATCCTTCGGGCCATTTCGGAGACGCATGTTTTGCGTTGCGGCTGAAATCCAAAATGTCCCATTGCGCGATGCGCAAGTGTTCCAGCAGCATCCAGAGTGAGTGCGGCAGGCCAGACGGCTTCTGTCCCAGCAGTTTGGGCGGAATGCTGGCGATGACTTCGTCGAACTTGGCATGAGCGCCGCCTCCATCGAGCAGAAATAAAACATGCTCGCGCAATGCCTTGTCTTTGCTGTCTTCTTTCATAGTTTATGACTCTCCTCCACAGTTGATTGTGCTCCTAAGCCGGGCGAAGAACTGGTGATGGTCAGCGGGTCTGTCTCTGACTTCTCGCCCCGATAAACTCGCGCTATCCCGCGCACCACGCGGCGCATTGGCAGCGCGCCTTTTTCGTCTTCGAAAAAGATCTCGCCCGCGCGGCTGCTGCGGTAGTACCAGCGCTTCAACAGAACCAAGTGTTCCATAGTTTCAAGCGTGGTGCTTGTAGTCGTCGGGGGAAACGAGGCTAATGCTTCCTGCACCCGCGATTCCATCGATTGCGATTTGGTGTGTTCTGCGGACTGAATAGAAAACGTTACCGGACCCGAAATACGCCCAGCGTCGATGCGGAAAAAGTTCACCGACTCCGGGCCGGCACTTCGCTGCACCATCACGCCTGCAAGACGATCGATGCGGTGGATGATCTCTGGAAGTTGGCCCAGCACAGGCTTGAGCTTGTCGAGGCGCGCATGCAGAGCTGCGGCATTTTCGAATTCCAGATTGGTTGACGCGGCATCGCGCTGCGCCGAGATTTCCCGCACCAGCGATTCACCGCCGCTGTCGAAATACGCCTGCACGCGAGACACTTCGGCCCGGTATTCCTCGTCGCTACAGCCCTTGAAACAGGGCGCTAGACACATCTTCATCTCAGAGTAGATGCAGCCCGGAAACTTCGGGTCGGGATGCAGATCATCGACGCAACGGCGCATCTTGAAAAAATCGAGGGAGTCGCTGGCAAACTTTTCCGCCGCGATGCGCGAGGGAAACGGCCCATAGTAAATATTGCGCCCGTTAAGGCGTCCGAGTCGGGTAGTGACGGAAGCACGCGGAAATTCGTTTTCCAGGTGCAATTTTACCAACGGAGCGAAGCGGAGCCGCAGGCGGTTGCCGTATGTTTTGGGAAACGTGGAACGCAAGAGCCGATACAGCAGAAAGCCAGATTCAAAGTCCGAACCGGTCGAGGTGTATTCGATCCAGCGCACGCGATCCCGCAGGCTGAGTCTCTTGCTGTGTTCCGCAGGCGCACCGAGCAACCGCTGCAGACGACGACGCAGGTTCGCAGTTTTGCTGAGGTAAGGCTCGGATTGTGGATCATCGCCGCGCAGAAGAAATACCGCAGGCGCGGCAGGAACCATAGCCATAGCTGTGGAGTCCTGGGCGGGCACGAACTGGAGACGGCAAGCGAGCACTCCGCCATTCTAGTGCGGATTCGTAATCAGCAGCGAAGACGGAAGCGCGATTGTTCGTTTAATTCATGCTGCTGAATGTCAGCGGGAACCACTGTTGCGGAAGTTGCGCCGATAATCCTTCCCGCTCAAGAGCACTGGTCGACACATCTCGAACAAACGAGAGCGCATGCGCTCGCCTATACGATCCGCAAGTGTCAAATCCTCCGCAGTCGGTTCCACGGATTGCTCCTTTTTCTCCCGTTGAGCCACGCGCAACTGCTTTGCCTCCGGCGTCCCTGCAGCAGGGCCGTCAAGAAAGTTGCTAGTTATGAGTGTGGTTCGATCCTCGTTGTATCGAGTATTTAGAATCAGGCTAACTGTGTCCCATATCCATTCTGATGGCTTCACAGCGCCTAGATCGTCTAGTAACAGAACCTCAGCCTCAAAAACTGGACGCAGCACATCCAATTCGGTCATCTGGACCGACGGGTTATAGGAATTTTGAATCTGCTTCAATAGGTCGCGATAATCGCAGAAAAGACAGTGAAAACCCTTCTTGGTTAGTTCTCTAAGCGCTGAGACCGCTAAGTGAGTCTTTCCAGTTCCACTGGAGCCAAACAGAAGCAGGCCGATCCGATCCTCAGGGTACTTTGCAGCCCAGTTCTCGACCGTCATTTTAGCGAGCGCAAGACTATTGTTACTGTCAGTCTTATATTTCGCAAAATCGCACTCCGTGTATCGGACCGGAATACCACAGAGTTTAAGTAATTGCTTTGCCTGCGCTTCGAGAAAACAATCACACCTCGTGACTCTTCTTCCCTCATCCGATCCAATATCTTTCCAGCCGGTGCCACCGCAGCGAATACACGTACTCCGTTTCTCATCCAGTCTGATATCCATATCTCTCTGCGTAACATGCCCAGCAAGTGCCCCACTGCGTGAGACCAGAGTCTGGATGTTGCGTACACTCTTCTCGTCCATTTTCTTTCCTCCGCTCCCAAAACTCCGGCTTCTTCAAATACTGGCCTTCGGTGTAGAACTTAACTGGGTTGGGAATGTACCGCAACTCAGCCGGTGGCCAGTTTTCTACTTTTTCCGCAAAGCTCCGGGTTCCGGAGAGCACTATATCCACCCCGTCCTTTGCAATCGCCCCCGCGATCGCCTGTTGCTGTAAGTCTGGAAGCGAGCGGCCCTTCAGGTGGCTATTTGCAGGATAGAGGTGCCCAACTCGATTCACGACCGTACCAAGGCCGTCGACCGCAGCTTTGGCTTTCTCAGTTTCCTTTACTTCAACTTGATCAAAGAGTTCTGATTGATTCTCATTATTATTACTGTATTTCTTTTTCTTGCGATTTCCTCCGTTTTTCGTACCAGTTTCGTATCTCTCTTGATAACGACGCTGCCTTTCTATTGTTTCGACCATTCCAGCATTGAACCAGCGTTTATCCCGAAGTGACCACGCGGCGAAAATCTGTGGCTTTACCCGCCTAAAGATCTTATCGGCCTCGACAGAACCGGAAGGGAGACTCAGCCAGCGACGGATCGCGTCATTGTCATCGGGGATCGAGCCAGGGGGCTCCTCCTGAATGGATATCATCAATAACTGGAAGTGCATAGCCCTAGCATCCCACTCCATTGCTAGCACTTTGTTGTCACCGAGCCACTGTTTGTAATACCACTGAATTGCTGGTGGTCTAGCCATGGACTTATGTGAGGTGCGTTTTGAAGAGTGCCCCATCGTCGTAGATCGCGCAACAGAAAAGAACTTCTGATCTGTGCACATGCTGTGGAGATGTGGTCCACGTTGTGGACGAGGGCGGAAAAGATAGACTAAGAAACAAATCTTCCAGTGTGATTTACTTGCTTAGGTGCTTTCGTTTATTCCTGACCGGACCGCTGGCCGTGGAATCCTCATTTGCTGCCTCTCTTACCATCTGCAGGAACGCCCGCACCTCGGTTCTCAGGGGACGATGCCGGGGATGAATTACATCTAAACTTCGGCGCAGTGGTTCCGTGTCGAGAAGCTTTACTGTAGTGAGCTTGTGGCTGTGAATTTCGCTTCCCACGGCCATTTGGGGCAGGAAGGAAAGACCAAGTCCCCGCTCCACCATCCGCTTTGCGGTTTCGATAGAGTCAACTTCCAGCGCTATATTCGGAACCAGACCGGAGGTGCGAAAGAGGCTCTGGGTAAGCGTCCAGTCACTCGATCCGCGTTCGTAAAAAATTAGCGGCCAACTGGCGACCTGCTCCAGGCGCGCACGCCGCGAGTGTTTTGGTCCTCGCTTGGGATGTGCGACCAGGAGAAGCGGATCATCCCGCAGGCTTATAGTTTCGACCTCAGGATGGTGCAGCGAGCGAGCCAGGCCAATTTCTGCCTCTTCGCCCAGCACCATATCCAACACTTCTTTCGAGTGGCCGGTGCGAATGCTGATAATCACGTTGGGATGAAGTCGCTGAAAGCGCTTCAAAACGTCTGGCAGAAAGTAGACAGAAATCGAAAGCGCGGCGGCAATCTGCAGAGGAGTGCCACTGGCCGGCTGCGAATCATGCACCGCCTGCCGGGCCATCGCTGCCGTTCGCAGGAGCAGCTCGGCGTGAGGGCGAAAGGTGCGCCCCGCATCGGAGACGACGAGGCCGCCCCGGGAACGCGAAAACAGCTTCACCGCTAGGGACTCCTCGAGCGCCTTGATGCGGGCGCTCACCGCCGGTTGGCTGATCCGAAGCGCTTCCGCGGCGCGATGAAAACCGCCAAAAGTCGCTACCGCAAGAAATGTCTCAACCTGGTCAATTTCCATGAATTACGCGCACGCCGTTTCCTGCATCTAACAATCTCCTATTATCACAGACACCACGCCTGATAACAATCCTTTATCAGCACGATAGAAACGTTCCGTTTGACCAAACGCGACCTGTCCTCCAGAATCCCCACAGATGCAGGCAGCTTGGCCGGCATGGAAACGCGGGGAAATTGCCCCGATCTTAAGCGGAATGAGCCTGCCGGGCGCCCGGCGCTGAAAAGGAAAGCAAACTATGGGAAGCAACGGAAACGGAAAAGGCACGGGAACAGATTGGAAGACGAGCACGCGCTGGGCTGGCATTACCCGGCCTTACACCGTGCAGGATGTCGAGCGCCTGCGCGGTTCTCTCCACATTGAACACACCCTGGCGCGGCAAGGCGCAGAGCGGCTTTGGAACCTCCTGCAAAGCGAGTCTTACGTTCCGGCCCTGGGCGCGATGACTGGCAACCAGGCGGTGCAGCAGGTCAATGCTGGACTAAAGGCGATCTACGTGAGCGGTTGGCAGGTTGCCGCTGACGCCAATGATGCGGGGCAGATGTATCCCGACCAGAGCCTCTATCCCGCCGATAGCGTGCCCAATCTTTGCCGCCGTATCAATCAGGCTCTAACCCGGGCTGACCAGATTCACCACGCCGAAGACCACAATGGAATCCATTGGTTCGCCCCTCTAATCGCCGATGCGGAAGCCGGCTTTGGCGGTAACCTGAACGCATTCGAGCTGATGAAGGCCATGATCGAGGCCGGCGCCGCCTGCGTTCATTTCGAGGACCAACTCTCTTCCGCCAAAAAGTGCGGACATCTCGGGGGCAAGGTTCTGGTGCCAACCGTGGAGGCAATCCAGAAGCTGGTTGCGGCGCGTCTCGCAGCCGATGTGCTCGGCGTGCCCACGCTGATCATGGCCCGAACCGACGCCGACAGCGCCCATCTGTTGACCAGCGATGTGGATCCGCGCGACCGCGAATTCCTTACCGGAGAAAGAACACCAGAAGGTTTCTACGGCATCCGCGGCGGCATTGAATCGGCAATCGCCCGCGCCCTTGCCTACGCACCTTATGTGGAACTGATTTGGTGCGAGACTTCGCAACCCGACCTGGAAGAAGCACGCCAGTTCGCCGAAGCCGTCCACGCGAAATTTCCGGGCAAGATGCTGGCCTACAACTGTTCGCCTTCTTTCAATTGGAAGAAGAAGCTCGACGACGCGACCATCGCCCGCTTCCAGACCGAGCTCGCGGATATGGGATACAAGTTCCAGTTCATCACCCTGGCCGGTTTCCATGCCTTGAACCTCAGCATGTTTGAACTGGCCCGCGGATACAAACTCACTGGCATGACCGCATACTCCCGGCTGCAGGAAAAGGAATTCAGCCGCGAGTACCTCCACGGATACGAAGCCGTGAAGCACCAGCGCTTCGTGGGCACCGGTTACTTTGACGCTGTCACGCAGGTGATTGCCGGTGGAACCTCATCGGTGACGGCGCTGGCAGGCTCGACCGAGGCCGAGCAGTTCGCCCAAGCCAAGCCGCGGGTGCGGCCGAAAAGCGGTCCGGACTCGGGCTGCCAACCCATTCTCGGCGACTGCCCATCCATCGTCCAACTGCAGGTTCAGGAACCCGGCCCAGAGGAAAGCCTGATGCCGTCCGGGGATTAGTCCTCAGGCGTAGTCGAAGTTTTTGCCCCGAAAGCCACTCTTCCGATCCGCCAACCGGCACGGAGAGTGGCTTTTCGTGTGAGCGGAATTCCAACCCTTAGACACTCTTTTCCCGCCGCCCGACCCAAACAAGGCATCCAGAGCCGATTTTCACAGTTGACATTCATCGTTCGCAGGCGCTAAATAAGGGCCGCCGGGTTTCTCACTCAAAGGGGCGCTCCCATTTCCGCGCTGTTGAGGAAAAAGAGACCTGCCTGGAGAGACGATGAATAAAGCCGATCTCATTGACCGAATCGCATCTGGTAGCGGCATTAGCAAGGCTCAAGCGGCTACCGCAATCGACACAACTGTGGACAGCATTACATCTGCCCTGAAAAAAGGTGATCGCGTAGCATTGATTGGTTTTGGCACCTTCTCTGTATCGCAGAGAAAGGCCCGCAATGGGCGTAACCCGCAGACGGGCGCCACCATCAAGATCGCTGCCCGCAAAGTAGCAAAGTTTTCCGCCGGGGCTGAACTCAAGAAAGCGGTTAACCGTAAATAAGTAGGGAACCCAAGTTTCACATCGAGTACGGCAGGGGGTCGGCCCTGCCGTTTTTCATTTTAACGAAGAATGGGCGACGGTCTCCCCTCAGTTCAGGTCGTTCCGAAAGCGAGGCGTTAGAAACCCCGCGTGCTTCCGGTACTCCTGGTAATCGTCGTCCAATTCGGTGGCCAACAAGGTTTCTTCCTTGACCGCTTTGCGAGAAAATTCGATAAGTCCTAACAGCACACCGATCACGGCGCGCCATTCTCCAACCACTAACGCAGTCCCAGCCATCGCTACAATCAATCCGGCATAGATCGGGTGGCGAACACAGGCATAAGGTCCGGAGCGGATGAGCTGATGGTCTATCTTCAAAGTGACCCGGGCACTCCAGTACTGACCCAAACTGTAGCGGGCCCAGATTGCAATTCCAACTCCTATGAATGTCAGGACAATCCCGGCACATCGAACCCATGCGTTCTCAGGAATAAAACGCAAGCCGAAGGGCCCTAGATCCAACCTGCGCGAAGACAAAAGCAGAAACGCCAGAGCCATAAGTCCAGTGTGCAGGAGCCGGTCGCTTAGGCCTTCCGCAACCTTGGTCTGCTTTACCCGGGGCGCGCTCAAAAGCCAGTAGATTCCAGCTGCATACCATGGAGCCAGTTCCAAATTCGACCACGTCATGAACTTCATCCCTTCCTACCCACGATTTCGCGATGAGTGTGTTTTGGATTTGCGGCAAGCCTTGGCAGCCGCCGGATCCATGCCACTTCTGAGTGAATCTGTTCAATTAAGTACTGGACGACCTCACCGCCATACGTTCCCAGATCCATGCCTTGGCGCAATGCGTTGAGCTTCTTTTCGCGAACCTGTAAGTAGCTTTCTCGCTGTTGGAGAATGCGCGTGCGGACCGGCGCTTCGAGCACCGCGAACATTCCGACTCGCGTGATAAACCTCGAGAAGGAAGACGCATCCGATTCAGTGAATTCGCTCAGGCGGACGACTAACTCCCGCCGTCCGAGTGGGGTGATGGCGTACTGTTGCCGTGTCTGGCCGCGCTCCCCCGGCACAGTCTTCTTGCTGACCCAGCCCTCGGCAGTGAAGCGGCGCAATAGCGGGTAGATGAGATTGTTGTGCAAATCGCCCCGTCCTAGAATGAACCCGGCTTCATGTTTCAACTGGTATCCGTGCTTCGGGCCATCGAGCAGCGTCGCCAGAATTATTAGATCATTCATGACACTGTCAATAATGTCCTAATAGAAGAGATTTTGTCAAACGGTAGAAAATGGGGGGGATGACAATAGGACATTCAGTTGCTGAATCCTTCAGCCATCCTTTAGAATCGAATAGTTCCGTACAAGAGGTTAGGACACCATGAAAGCAGCCATACATCCCGCTTACAACGAAATCCGTGTTATGTGCGCGTGCGGCAACAGCTTTACCACCCGCTCGACCCACAAGGGCGATATCCACGTAGAAATTTGCTCCAATTGCCACCCTTTCTTTACGGGCAAGCAGAAGCTGATGGACACCGCCGGGCGCGTGGAACGTTTCCGCCGCAAGTATGCCAAGAAGGACACGCCGAAAACGTAACTTTCCACGCACGCATTTTTGGTAAGCCGAGGGCCTCCGTTGCGGAGGCTCTTCTTTTGCGGGTCAAACAGATGGAGGACCGGCGTCCCCGGCGGTCGGGCGTTCAGTCTATTCGTCTTCCGTCGGGTTGATCGGTTCTCCGACGATGTTATAGTAGATCTCTTTGGGCGGCTTCGGTTTCGCTGGCTTGGCCGGCGGAGGCGGCACTCTCGCTTTCTTTGGTTTCGCTTGTTCCGGCTGCGACCAGAATTGCTTTGGCGACGTTGATGGTGCTGGCTTGGGTGGTGCCGCAGGTACCGGTGCTGGCACCGAAGCCGCCGCGGCTTGCACCGGCACAACTGCGGCAGGCGGGGGTGGCGTTGCGGCGGCCTGCGCTGGAATGGGGCTTACTCTCACCGGCTTGCTGCGTATCATCCTGGGTTTCGGTTGGACCCATGAATTCAGAGCTACCGCAGCGATTCCGGCAAAACAAAGCTCCAGCAGCGAGGTAAACAAAGCCGGAACATTGAATTCACCTTTGCCAAGATATAACGGGGACTGGACATCGCCGCCCATGGTCTTCGCCAGCAACGGCAGGATCAGGTTATTAGTGACCGAGACAATCAGTCCCCAGATTCCTTCTCCCAGGAGCACGGCAATCAGCACGCGGCCTATCCATCTGCCGGTATCCTCAGAAGACGAATCCGGCGTGGCCAGTCTAGCAGTCTCATCCATATGGTTATGTGATGCAAATTGTGCCACAGCGGCATAAATTGGGGAAGGCAGTAAAATAGCCAAGTGCGCAAGTTCTGGGAAAATCCGGTAAATTTAGGCACGGGCATCCTTGCCCGTGCAGGCGCCAAGGTGCCTGAACGTGTCGCAATCGGCAATGTTCAGATCGCGCCGGCGACAGTTTTGGCCCCGATGGCGGGCGTGACCGACACAGTGTTTCGCCGCTTCATACGAAACCTGGGCGGATGCGGCCTGATCATGACTGAGTTCACGTCAGCCGATGGCGTGCTTCGGGCGAAAGATCAAAAGGCCAAGCGCTACCTGCACTTCTATGAGGACGAGCATCCGATCTCAGCCCAGCTTTTTGGCAGCGATCCCCGAGTCATGGCGGACGCCGCGCGCATGGTCGAAGATCTTGGTTTTGATCTGGTCGACCTTAACTTGGGCTGTCCGGCGAAGAAGGTGGTCAAGTGCAATGGCGGCTCGGGCCTGCTGCGCGATTTACCCGCGATCGGCAAAATCTTCGAAGCGGTGCGCGCGGCTATCACGATTCCATTTACGGTAAAGTTCCGCGCCGGCTGGGACGACGAAAACATCGTCTGCGTCGAACTGGCGAAGATGGCCGAGGACTGCGGTCTATGTGCCGTCGCGCTGCATGCCCGCACCCGCGAGCAAGGCTACAGCGGCCAGGCGCGATGGGAGTGGATCGCCGCGGTCAAGCAGGCCGTCAAGATTCCCGTCATTGGCAATGGCGATATCCGCACGCCCGAAGACGCATGCTCCATCGTGGCGCAGACCGGGTGCGATGCGGTGATGATTGGTCGGACAGCGCCTGCGAATCCATGGATCTTTCGCCAGATCGCACAATACAACGCATGGCTCGGCAATGACCACGTAGCGGCGGACGCCCTCGTCTGCCAAGCAAGCTCCGCTGTTCCTTACGATGAGCCCAGCGAGGCCGACCGGTACCAGATGATCCGCACCTACTTCAAGATGCTGATCGAGGAAGAGTTGCCGGACGCGGTTGGCAAGATGAAGCAATTTGCCTCGTGGTTCACGCACGGCGTTCCCGGCGGAGCAGGATTGCGCAAGGCAATCTACGAATCAAAGAGCGCGCCGGAAATTCTGGCTCGCGTCGAAGAATTTTTCGAGCAAAGACTGTGTGGAGCGGGTGCCCTCGCCCGCTAGTTGGCGAGCCCATCCGCTCTTACTTCACTTCCCTCGCCAACATCTTTCCTCTTTCATCTTTTTCCAGGTAGGCCCAGGGGATGTTCGGGTCGTGGGTGAACATAGTCAGCCATTTCTCGGGAATCGACTGAGCGTAATATCGCTTGCGGCTTTCGATGTTTAGCAGAGGGAAGAGGTCGAAGGCCATCCCCCAGGTCAGATCGATGTGGGCGCTGGTGGGGATCAGGTCGGAGACGTAGCAGGCGGTCTGGCCCTGGCTTTTTAGGATTACCGCTTGCATGGTTTGGGTGTGGCCGGGGAAGACTTTGACCGACACTCCGGGGACGATCTCGCGGTCGCCTTGCAGCAGCTCCATCTGGCCGGTGTTGATCAGCGGGTCGTAGTTGTCGGACATGTAGCTGATGGCGTCGCGTTCGAGTTGGAGGCGTCCGTGCTGCCACTCGCCTTCGGGGGCATAGTATTTTGCCTTGGGAAATGTGGGGACGACCTTGCCGCCTTGGAGCATCGTGTTCCAGCCGCAGTGATCGAAGTGCAGGTGGGTGTTGATGACGATATCGATGTCTTCCGGCGAAACGCCTGCGGCGGATAGATTGTCGAGCAGCTTGGCAGGCTGGCCGAAGATCTTGATCAACCGCTCCGGCAGTTTGTGGCCGATTCCGGTTTCGATCAGAATCGTCTGCTGGCCGGTTCGGACCACGACCGAATTCAATCCGGCGGGGACGTAGTTCTCGGCGTCGGCTTTTACCTTCTTCCCCCACATGACCTTAGGGATGACGCCGAAGAAAGCTCCTCCGTCGAGGCGATAAGTGCCGTCGGAAACGGCGATGAGTTCGAAGTCGCCAAGCGTCAAGCGGTGCATGCATCAGCCTCGTGCTTTCGCAGAATTATTCTTTCACTGCTTTATTGTGCACCACTCGAATCGGGAACGACGGTCTACTTTTTCGTTAGCCGTACCCATCTCATGGGTGGTTTTGTGATCCGGCTTACGTACAGGTGTGATTCGGATCACAGAATCTGCGGCGATTGCAAGCCTATAAATTATGCATGCGAAATCATCGATCTGCCCTTTTACCGATAACAGAAGTCGTACTTAAGGTTTTCGTTTCGTTTTTCATGATCTCGTCATTGCTAACGTTATTGACACCCAAAGCGTTCGCCGTTCCCAGCTACTCTCGGCAGACGGGGCTCCCTTGCGCCTCCTGCCATTACGCTCCGCCTGAGCTGACGCCCTTTGGGAGAACCTTTAAGCTGGAAGGCTATACCTTCACCACCAAGGCTGAGGTAACCGACGACAAGAAGGATCACAATGCGCCGCTGCACTTGCTTGAAGCATTTCCGCTTTCGATCCTCTTCGACACCTCTCTCACGGTGACCAAGTCGCCGCAGCCAGCCACCGAGAATGGCAATTTCGAGTTCCCTCAGGACGTGTCCCTCTTTTTGGCTGGCGCCTGGACGAGTCACGTTGGGAGCTTCACCCAAGTCACTTACGACAGCCAAGGCGATCACTTCTCCTGGGACAACACTGACATCCGCTACGCGAACAAGGCCGGGCAGTTGTTTGGGAAGCCTTTCACCTTTGGGATCACTTTAAATAACAATCCTGGCGTCGAGGATTTATGGAATAGCACGCCTGCGTGGGGATACCCGTTCGTCGGGAGTAACGCCGCTCCATCACCATCCGCCGGAGCGCTGATTAACGGCGCCCTTGCTCAGGATGTGGCGGGAGTGGGCGGTTACACGATGTTGAACGATCACTGGTATCTGGCAGGAACGATGTATCGATCAGAACATATCGGAGGCGCACAACCGAATGCAGGAACGGGGTTCGGCTTAAATATTAGAGGTGTGGCACCATACTGGCGCGCGGCCTGGCAAACTTCTACCAAAAACAACTACCTGGAATTCGGAAGCTACGGCATGCACGTGAAAAGTACTCCGAATTCGGTCGTCGGATTGATGGATAGCTACACAGACTTCGCCGGAGACTTTCAGTATGACCGGACCATTCCTCAGTTCAAAAACGACGTGCTTTCGATCCGTGGAACCTATGTCAGAGAGAATTCAACTTTGCCGGCGACCTTCGCTGCTGGCGGTGCAGCGCAAGCTAGTCATCACCTGAATACTGCCCAAGCAAACGTCGAGTATCACTTCGGCACCCGATTATCCGGAACGGCCGGATTGTTCGACATTACTGGAACCCGCGACCCATTGCTCTTTGCTCCGGCGGCAGTTTCGGGAAGCGCCAACGGCAGCCCTCAGAGTAACGGCTACATTCTGAATGTTTCGTGGTGGCCCGAACAGAATGTCGACCTTGCAGTGCAGTACACCGGCTACTTCCGATTCAATGGCGCGCAAACCAATTACGATGGCGCGGGACGGGATGCGTCAGCGAACAATGCCGTCTATGTGCTCGCACGATTTGTCTTTTGATATCCGGCAACTGTAGACTTCGGTCCTGAACAGGATCAAATAAAAAGATTCAAGGAGAACATATGCGAGAGTTCTTTCTCCGCCTTATCCCGGTTGGCATCTTGTGCTGTCTGGCTCTGCCATCCGCAGCGCAAGCTCAGTCCGATGCCGCAAAAATTTACAAAGCGAATTGCGTTTTGTGTCACTCAGCTGATGGTAGTGGAGACAGCGCAACCGGCAAGGCAATGCACGCCAAGGATCTGCGCTCTGAGGAGGTTCAGAAGCAAAGCGACGCCGAGTTGGCAGATGTCATCACCAAGGGCAGAGGGAAGATGCCGGCTTTCGGCGCAAAGCTCAAGCCAGACGATGTAGCCAAACTCGTAGCCTACATCCGAAGCCTGGCCAACAAGAAGTAACGGCTCTTGTTAGGACTGTCTTGGAAGCAGGACCGCAAAACTGACGTAAGCAAGGCAATCGAGCAGGGACTTGTATGCTTGAGCGGGACAACACGATAGCTAACCCTTCGGTGCCTCTTCAGAACAGGCGCTCGTTTCTCGGCGTGTTGCTTGGCGTCGGCTCAGTTTTTGTTGGCGCATTGCTTTCCGTGCCGCTGGTTCGCTTCGCGCTTTTCCCGTTGCTCCGCCGGACGACTGAAGTTAAGAATTCCCCCGTAGGAGAACTCAGTGGGTTCGCGTCCTTGACCGAGCCCGTGATGCGCACCATTCAGATCGAGCAGGTGGATGGCTGGCGGAAAGCCGTATCCGAGAAAGCGGTTTATGTGACGAAAGACAGTAAAGGCCAGCTTCAGGTCCTTACATCCATCTGTCCGCATCTCGGTTGCACCGTTCCGTGGAATAAGGAAAGGAACCAGTTTGTTTGCCCGTGCCATGGGGCTACTTTCTCCCCGGATGGAACTCGTGTCAGCGGACCCTCGCTGCGGGGAATGGATACGCTGGAGACATCGATTGAAAATGGCCAACTCCGAGTGCGATTCCAATATTTCCGGCAACTCGTCTCGGACAAGGAAGTCATCGGTTAGGGAAGGAACTCCCGAGGGATGCATTCGACTCATGGCAACGAGAGTCCCGCTCCTGCGCCCTCCCACGAGGGCTTATGGGGATGGATCAACCATCGCACCGGCTTGGACGATTTGCTTCGCAATACTCTCGATGAACCTATTCCCGGGGGAGCCCGGTTCGCTTACATATTCGGCTCGGGACTCTTGTTCATTTTCATTTCGCAGGTAATCACCGGAGTATTTCTTGCGCTGTACTACGTTCCCTCCGCCGATCATGCGCACACCACGGTCGCATACATCACCAAAGCGGTTACGGCTGGATCTTTTCTCCGCAGCCTGCATGCTTACGGCGCCAGCGCGATGGTTGTCGTGTTGCTTCTCCATCTGTCGCAAACCTATTTCTTCGGGTCGTATAAAGGACGGCGCGAGCTGCTTTGGCTTTCGGGATGCGCGCTGTTTGGGCTGGTGTTGGCAATGGCCTTCACTGGCTATTTGCTCCCGTGGGACCAGAGAGCTTACTTTGCCACTGCCGTAGGGACGAACGCAGTCAGCGAAGTTCCCTGGATTGGGGAGAGCATTAAGCGGCTGATGCGCGGCGGAACGGAAATGGGCACGCTTACCATTTCTCGCTTTTTCGTTGCTCATGTTTTTCTTATTCCCGCCTGTATCTTCGCGCTGGTGGCCTCTCACATTTTTCTATTCCGCAAGGCTGGAGCCGCCGGACCAATCGACGAAGATCCTCATCATCCGAAACAGCGGCCGGAGCCCTTCTACCCGCGCCAAGTCCTCATGGATCTTTCTCTGACGGCGCTGCTCATTATTGGGCTAGGCTCGCTGTGCTTCCTAGTGCCAGTTCAGTTGGGTCCCCCGGCGAATCCTGCGGACGCGCAATATATACCGCGGCCGGAGTGGTATTACCTGCCAATATTTCAGTGGCTGAAATATTGGCATGGGTCAGCCGCCATCGTCGGCGTGCTGGTGATTCCAACCGTCCTGGCGTTGGCCGTCCTCGCGCTTCCCTTTCTGGATCGCGGCGTGGAACGGCGACCTTGGAAACGGCCCGCAGCGATGGGAGCCTACGCATTCGTGGTGTTCTCACTGGTGGGCCTGGGTCTTCGTAGCCAGTACGTGGATCGGCATGACTCTGGAGTGGCTCAGCAACTGGCGAAACAGAGGGCCGAAGAAGAGGCCTATTCGCGTAAACCGTTCTTGCCAGAGCTTTCTGCTGCGTCACTTGCTGCAGCGAATGTGACGCTGGCAGATCCGCTGGCTGCGAAAGGAAAAACCGTTTTCGAGGGGCAATCGTGCAACGCTTGTCACGGAGACGGCGGAGTGGGCACGGCCGCAGCTCCCCCGCTTGTCGGGATAGCCAAGAAATTTTCACCTGAGCAGCTAGCCGATCTCTTCAGGCATCCCACCGCAAAGATGAACGCTGGCGGCATGCCCCCCGTAGACCTGCCGCCGGATGATCTGAACGCGTTGATTGCGTACGTCGAGAGTCTCAAATAGCCGGGAACAACGGATTATGACGTCAGAAACTGCTGCAGTCCCGCCCTATCGGTAATGATCAATCTGGAGCCGTGGACTTCGACCAGTTGCTGGCGCTTGAAATCAGCAAAGAGCCGGCTGACCGTCTCGCGGGAAGTCCCTAGCATCTCCGCGATCTCTTCGTGAGTCAGGGTCAGAACGGAGTGTGCGCTGTCGGCATTCAGGCTGTGATTCTCATTCCAGTCCAAGAGGAAGCGCGCCAGTTTTTCTGCAACAGAACTGGACAAACCCAGGTAGCGCACCTCCCGGCAGGTTGCGTAGTAAATGTCGCTCAGGATTTGCGCGACTCTCAGCGCGGCAGCTCCATGCTCACGCAAGAACCGGAGAAACGACTCGCGCCCAATAAAATTTGCCTGCATCGGTTCGAGGGTCTCCGCCGTGAGTTCGTATGGCTTTGCAGAAATGCTGCCCGGAAGACCGATGATCTCGCCCCCGACGGCGAAGCGCACAATCAAGGATTTACCGTCAGCCGAGCCTGCGCTAAGCTTGACTCGGCCATTGCAAAGAATGAAAATACCGCGTGACTCCTGACCCTCGACGAAAAGAAGGGACCCCTTGGGGTAAGTTGCCAACGAAGACATTGCCTGCAGAGCTTCCAAGTCTCGTAGCGGCAGATCGCAAAAAATCCGATCGTGCCGCAACGGACAGATGAGGCAACTTTCTATAATTTCCAGGCCATAGGGTGTTCGCATCCGCTTCCTCGTGCCCCGAATTATACGATGCGTGGGCAGCATCGAGACAGCGAACTCCACATCATTACTTAAGCGTTCATGGGTTGCTTGACTTACTCGATAGTCGGTTATTTTAGTTCGCGCTCGAAGTGGTCTTGGATCATGTGGAACAAGTGATCGCGGTCGTCGGCGCCGCGGATGCTGTGGGTTTTGTTGGGATAGACCATGAAGCGGAATTGCTTGCGGGCCTTGATCAGGGCTTCGACCATCTGGATACTGTTTTGAAAATGCACGTTGTCGTCGCCGGTGCCGTGGGCGAGGAGCAGAGCGCCTTGCAACTTGTCGGCTACTTTGGGCAGATTCAGATCAGAGTAGCTGGTGGTGGTTTTGTCGGTGGGTAGGCCGTTGTTGCGTTCGGTGTAGATGGAATCGTAGTTGCGCCAGTCGGTGACTGGAGCTACAGCGGCGCCCGCTTTGAAGATGCTTGAATGCGTCATGGCATAGAGAGTCATGGATGCGCCGTTGCTCCATCCCCAAATTCCAACGCGGTCGCGATCGAGTTGGGGGTATTGCGTGAAGAGCTGATCGAGGGCGGTGAGCTGGTCTTTCAGTTCGATGCGGCCGAATTGATGGCGGACGGCGGTCATGAACTTGCGGTCGCGGTTGGGAGTGCCGCGATTGTCTACGGTAAAGATTGCGAATCCTCGCTGGGCCAGAACTTGATGGAAGAGTCCGGAAGCTCCGACCCAGCTCTCCTGCCAGCTATTGGTGACCAGTTGTGCGGCGGGGCCTCCGTAGATATTTACGATCAGGGGGATCTTGCCGGGTGACGTTTTCTCTGCAGGAAGCAGGAGTTGGCCGTAGAGGACGGTGCCGTCGTCGGCTTTGAATTCGAGGAATTCGGGCGCGGTTAATTCGTAATGGTCGATGCTGCGCGAGGCCCATACGGTCTTGCAGTCGCCGTCGGTACTGCAGACCGCCGTGCGCGGCGGCGTCATCAGGGCGGAGAATTCGTCCACATAGTGCTTGCCATCACCCGCGAAGGTGGGGTGATGGGTTCCATCTTCGCCGGTAACGGGTTCGAAGCCAGAGCCGTCGAGCTTTACTGCGTAGATCTGGCGCTCGCGGGGATCATCCTGGTTGCAGGTGAAATAGACAACGCCGGCGTCCTCGTCGACGGCTTCGACGCCGAGCATCTCGAAATCGCCCTTGGTGAGTTGGCGTTCCAGCTTGGCGTCGGACGCGAGTGGGTTCTGTTTGTCGACGCTGTAGAGGTACAGATGGGTGTGCCCGTCGCGCCAACTTGACCAGAGGAAGCGGTCTCCCGAGCCCAGGATTTTCATGTCGTCGTTCACGTTGACCCAGGCGTCGGGGGCGGACTCGGTCAAGACCTTATGGGTGCGTCCGGAGTGGGCGTCGATGAAGTAGAGGTCCAGATTGTCTTGCGCGCGATTCAATACTTCGGCCCAGAGGATGCCATCACGCACCCAGCCGAAGCGGGGGATGTACGTATCGGGGCTGTCGGTCAACGAGATCCATTTTGCGTCGCCGCCGGATGCGCTGACCACTCCGAGGCGTACGACCGGATTGGGGTCGCCGGCTTTGGGATACTTTTCCATATCCACGGTAGGATGCGTGGGCATCCAGTCGGTGATGGGATAGGTGGGCACTCTGGTTTCATCCATGTGCAGGAAGACGATGCTCTTGCTGTCCGGCGACCAGAAATAGTTGCTGCGTACGCTGAGCTCCTCGGCGTAGACCCAATCCACCTCGCCGTTCAGTTCATTGCCATCTTTATCTCTACCTTTATCGCGGTCGTTGTCTTTATCCCGGGTCAGTTGCTTTTCGCTGTCGTTCGAGAAAGTGCGCGCATATAAGTTGTGGTTCCGAATATAGGCTAGCCGGTTGCCGTCGGGAGAGAACTTGGGATCACCATTGGGGTCTGGCGAGCCGCTGAGTTGCACGGCGGTGCCGGTTTCGAGCGAATACAGCCAAAGCTGACCGCGGGGAACAAAGAGCAGGTGTTTGAGATCGGGCGCCCAGTGATAGGGATCGACGTGGTAACGCGTGATGCGTTCTATTTCGCGCTCATCTTTGATTTTCGCGAGCGGCGGAGCGAGCGTAGCCAGTTTGGCTTCGGTAATCAGGAGCGTCTTCGTGCCCGACGCGGCGTCCACAGACCATAACTCTCCGTGCATACCGGTATCGTCGCGCTTAATGAAAGTGAATTTCGTGGGGTCGGGAGTCCACTGAATGGTTTCTGGGGGGCGTCCGGTGATGCCGCCCTCGGCGAAGATGGCCTCAATCGTGAGAGGTTTCTTGATCGAGTTGTTTGGAGCGGACGACTGTGCGATGGCTAAGGGGAGCAGTAACGAGTACAGCATCATCCGAGCAGCGAGTCGATTCACGAGGCATCTCCGGACATAATTCGGCTCTTATGAGGCGAGGCTGAAAAGTGTACACCGACAGAGCAGGTTCGTGCGATTGCGTATCCTCTGTCATTCCGAGAAGCGGAGCGACGAGGCGTCTGGTTTCCTTGGCCGAGCGAACACCCAGATGCCTCACTTTGTTGGGAATGACAACAAGGGGAGGGTGGCGGCACTGGGAGGTTGCAAGCAACGTTGCTACAGAGTCGCGTGGTAAAATTGGACAGTGCCAGTCTTGAAGATGCTTCCTGACGTGCAAAACCTGATCGCATTGCAACAGGCGGATCGGGAAATCCTGCGCTTGAAGGAGGAAATCGCCGCGCTGCCCAAGCGAGTGGCTGCCATCGAAGAAAGGTTGGCCGGCACTAAGGCGATTCTGGACAAAGCCAAAACCGCTGTAAAGGCCGACGACGCGGCCCGCCGCAAATATGAGAGCGCGATTTCGGACCAGCAGCAGAAAATCTCCAAGTACCGCGACCAATCGCTCGCCGTCAAGACCAATGAACAATACAAAGCCCTGCTGCACGAGATTCAGTTCGCCGAGCAGGACATTCGTGCCAATGAAGACAAGATTCTGGAGTTGATGGTCAACGCGGAGATTCGCGACAAGGATGTGAAGGCGGCCGAGGCGGAGTTGAAAGCCGAGACGGCAGAGATCGAAAAAGAAAAGGTCGAGGCCCGGCAGCGTACCGCGGAGGACGAAAAGGAGTTGGCCGAGTGGAACGCCAAACGCGACACGGCGCGAGCCGGCGTGGATGACGACCTGCTGCGTCAGTATGATCGGGTAGCGAAGCATCGCGGGACGGGGATTTCCGAGGCCCGCGATCACAAATGCCTGGCGTGCCAGGTGATGCTGCGTCCGCAAACCTACAATGAAGTGCGCGCCGGGACGCAGGTCGTCTTCTGCGAGTCCTGCCAGCGCATTCTCTATTACGATCCGTCGAATGACGAGGTGGCAGATCCGGCTGTGGTGGCGCGGCGGCGGCGGGCTCATCCTAAGTTTGAATCCAGCCAAGCTTGGTACTACCGGCCCAGCTTCGAGGATCATGGGGAAGTGTTTCTGGTTTATCTCAACAGCAAGGGGATGTCGAGCCGCCACGTATACGATGGCTCATCCGGGCGCGGAATTGGCGATATTTTGGTCCGTGAAGGCGAGTACCGGTTGGCGTTTCCCGAAGACTTCGGGGATGATGTCATCCGCCTGAATGGAAATTGGACCGAGTCCGAGATCGAGGAGTGGGGAAGCGAACTACCCACCGCAACCCTTGACGCTCTGCATCGCGACCTTGATTTGGCACGGGTAGAATCGCGTAAACGCGGTCATGCCCGGGAGGCTGTGGCTTCGGAGCATCCCGCCGCCAGCTGATTCGCAGCATAACCCGATCCTGATGTCATTCCGAGGTGCGAAGCGACGAGGAATCTGGGTTTCGTGTCGCACGCCAACCACCTAGATCCCTCGCGTTGCTCGGGACGACACTATGTGGGGATTGTGGTGCTCCCTGCCGCGGTAATATTCTTTCATGCCCAAAAAATCAATAGACCTTCACGGGCTTCCCTTGGTGAAAGTCTCCCGCCGCGGAGCGAATCGGCTCAAGGAAGGGCACGTGTGGGTTTATCGCTCGGACATACTCGCGGCGGACGGTGCCCCTTCCGGTGCGCGGGTCGCAGTAGCGGACGAACGCGAAAAATTCTTGGGGACTGCTTTGTACAGCAGCGCTTCCCAGATCGCAGTCCGCATGATTTCCCATGAGGCGGTCAGCGATTTCGACAGCCTGTTGCGAGGGCGCATCCAGGAGGCGATTGCTTATCGCGAGCGAGTGGTGCGAAATACCGACGCGTACCGGATCGTTTTCAGCGAGGCGGATTTCCTGCCCGGCCTGATTGTGGATCGCTACAACGACGTGCTTTCGCTGCAGGTGCTCACGCAGGCGATGGATACGGAACCGGTGCGCCAGGTCATCGTTTCCGAACTGGCGGAGCGGTTGAAGCCAGAGGCGATTGTCGAGCGCGTCGATCCCCGTGTGCGGGAGCTGGAGCAACTGCCGGCCCGGTCCTCCAGCCTGTTGCAGGGCGAGAAAAAGAGCACAGTGTTTTCCATGAATGGGGTTCGCTTTTACTATGAAGCCTTCGAAGGCCAGAAAACGGGCGCATTCCTGGATCAGCGTGAGAACTATGCCGCAGCGGCTCAGTACGCGCGCGGCGAAGCGCTTGATGTCTTTTGTTACCACGGAGGCTTCGCTCTGCATTTGGCCCATCAATGTTCCAAAGTGACCGGAGTGGATAGCTCACGACCTGCCCTTGAGGTCGCCGACCGCAACGCCGCGTTGAACGGGCGTGAGATCGAGTGGATTGAGGCCAATGCCTTCGACTTGCTGCGGGACTACGCCAGCGCCGGGCAGCGCTACGACACGATCGTGCTTGATCCCCCTGCCTTCGCCAAGAGCAAGAGCAATCTGGAGACAGCACTCCGTGGCTACAAGGAACTTAATTTGCGGGCTCTTAAGATGCTTCGCCCTGGTGGAATGTTGGTCACTTGCTCCTGCTCTTACCACGTAAGCTTAGGCGAGTTCGTCGAGGTCGTCGCGCAAGCCTCCCGCGATATGCACAGAAATCTTCGTGTCCTGGAGAACCGGAGTCAGGCGAAGGACCATCCCATACTGCTGGCAGTTCCGGAAACCGCATATTTGAAGTGCCTCGTGTTGGCTGTAAGTTGATGCAAAACAAAGCAATTAATAAATTGACAATAACGCACTCATATTTTATGCTTCCTTTACACTAATTAGGCATCCAAAGAGGTGTAGGAAGCCATGCAAACTACCAAGATTTCCGAAGGAGGAGTTAAGCTATGACCGTATTAACCCGTTGGGAGCCGTTCCGTGAGTTCACCACCCTGCAAGACCGCATGAACCGCTTATTCCGCGATTCGTTTGGTCCTGAGACGCAGGATCAGTCTCTGGCCACGAGCGGTTTTGCTCCGCCCGTGGATGTTTACGAAGACGAGCACAACATTACGCTGAAGCTCGAAGTTCCGGGCATTGACGAGAAGGACATCGACGTCCGCATCGAGAACACCACCCTCACCGTGCACGGCGAGCGCAAGTTCGAGAAGGAAGAGAAAGAGGAGAACTTCCGTCGCGTGGAGCGGCAGTATGGAAGCTTCACTCGCTCCTTCACCTTGCCCACCACTGTGGATCCGGAGAAGGTGTCGGCTACCTATGACAAGGGCGTCCTGAAGATCACCCTTGCGAAAAAGGTCGAAGCTAAGCCCAAACAGATCAAAGTAAACGTTGGGAGCGAAAAGACTCTGGAAGGCAAAGGTCCCAGCAAGGCCGCCTAAGTTGGCGATTGTTTGTGTAGGGACGGGTCTCTGACCCGTCCGGTCGAGCGAAGCCCGACAGTTTTTGACGGGAGACGGTAGAAGTGACCGTCTCCCGTTTTTTAATGCGTGACATTCTGACCGGAAAAGAATCTACAGATTCTTGGAGGCGAAAATACATAGACCCTCGCTTCGCCGAGGGTGACAATGGTGCAGGAGAAAAAGTATGGCTATCCGCTGGGATAAATTCACAGTCAAGGCGCAGGAGGCAGTCCAGCGCGCCAGTAGTCTGGCGTCAGAGCACGGCAATCCCGAGCTCATGCCGGTACATCTTTTGGCAGCGCTGGTCGAGGACAAGGAAGGCATCGTCCCGCCAGTGCTGGAGAAAATCGGGATTGGCCCGCAGGCAGTGTTGCACGATGCCTACGAGGTCATTGAGAGCTTGCCGAAAGTCTCAGGCAGCGCGGCCCAGGCGACGATTTCCAACTCGGCGAATCAACTGTTGGAGCTCGCCTTCAAGGAAGCCAGTAACTTCAAGGATGAATACGTTTCGACTGAGCACCTGCTGCTGGCCGCAACCGAAATCAAGCGCGATGCGGCGCGCGAAATCCTGACGCGTCACGGCGCAACTCATGACGCGATTTTGAAAGCGCTCACCTCGGTGCGCGGCTCGCAAAAAGTCACGGACCAGAATCCCGAAGACAAGTACCAATCGCTGGCGCGGTATACCCGGGACCTGACCGAACAGGCGCGCCGAGGCAAACTGGACCCAGTCATTGGCCGCGATGAAGAGATCCGGCGCGTGGTGCAGGTGCTTTCCCGGCGCACCAAGAACAATCCGGTGCTGATCGGAGAGCCGGGTGTAGGCAAAACCGCCATTGTAGAGGGCCTGGCACAGCGCATCATCTCTGGCGATGTGCCCGAGGGCTTGAAGAACAAGCGTGTGGTTGTGCTCGACCTGGGCGCGATGTTGGCGGGCGCCAAATACCGTGGCGAGTTTGAAGATCGTCTAAAAGCGGTTCTGAAAGAGATTGAAGATTCTTCCGGCCAAATCATCCTCTTCATCGACGAACTGCATACGCTGATTGGAGCGGGTGCGGCCGAAGGTGCGATGGACGCGTCCAACATGCTGAAGCCCGCGCTTGCTCGCGGAGAGCTGCGTGCTATTGGCGCGACCACGCTGAATGAGTATCGCAAACATATTGAAAAAGACGCCGCCCTGGAACGCCGCTTCCAGCCCGTTTACGTAGGCGAGCCCACGGTGGAGGACACCATCGCCATCCTGCGCGGCCTGAAAGAGCGTTACGAAGTGCATCACGGTGTGCGCATCAAGGACTCGGCGATTGTCGCGGCCGCAACTTTGTCGCATCGCTATATCACTGATCGCTTTCTGCCTGACAAAGCCATCGACTTGATCGATGAAGCCGCAGCTTCGCTGCGAATTCAGATCGACTCTCTTCCGACGGATATCGACGAGTTGGAGCGTAGAGCCACACAATTGGAAATCGAGCGCCAAGCGTTGAAGAAGGAAAGCGATCCCAATTCGAAAGAACGGCTCGCGCTGATTGAGCGCGAGCTGGCGGAGATTCGCGAGAAAGCCAACACCCTGAAGGCTAACTGGAAGCGTGAAAAGGAACTGATCGCGCGAACCCGCGCTCTCAAAGAAAAGCTCGAGCAGTTGAAGATTGAAGAGCAAGCCGAGGAGCGCAAGGGAAACCTGCAGCGTGTGGCCGAAATCCGTTATGGCCTGATCCGCCAGACCGAGGAAGAACTCAACAAGCTCACCGCCCAGATGGAGGCCAAAGGCCAGTCGCGGATGCTGAAAGAAGAAGTCGACGAGGAAGACGTCGCCAAAATTGTTTCCAAGTGGACCGGCATTCCGGTGTCGAAGATGCTCGAGGGCGAGGTCAAGAAACTAATCACTATGGAAGATCGGCTGCGGCAGCGCGTCGTTGGCCAGGACGAGGCGCTGGAACGGGTTGCCAACGCGATTCGGCGTTCCCGCGCGGGCTTGAGCGATCCCAAGCGTCCGATTGGGTCGTTCATTTTCCTGGGCCCAACCGGCGTGGGCAAGACCGAACTGGCCCGGGCTCTGGCGGAATTTCTCTTCGACGATGAGCACGCCATGGTGAGAATCGACATGTCGGAATACATGGAGAAACACGCCGTATCGAGGCTTATCGGCGCGCCTCCGGGGTACGTTGGCTATGAAGAAGGCGGCCAGCTCACCGAGCAGGTACGGCGCCGTCCGTACGCGGTCATCTTGTTCGATGAGATCGAGAAGGCGCATCCCGACGTGTTCAACGTTCTACTGCAAATGATGGACGATGGCCGCCTCACCGACGGTAAAGGCCGCACCGTCGATTTCCGCAATACCGTGATCATTATGACCTCGAACCTCGGGTCTGCTTTTCTGCAAGCCGAAGGTTTGCGCTCTGAGAAGGAGTTCGATGAGGCTTCGAAACAGGTGATGAACACTCTGCACGGGCACTTCAAGCCGGAGTTCCTCAATCGCGTGGACGACATCATCATCTTCAGGCCGCTGGGCAAGGAACAGCTGGTCAAGATCATTGAGCTCCGGCTCGAAGACGTGCGGCGCCAGCTGGCTGAGCGCAAGATTTCGCTTGAACTTACCGATACTGCGAAAGAATTGCTGTTTGCCGAAGGCTTCGATCCGAACTTTGGGGCGCGGCCGCTGAAGCGGGCGATTCAGAAGATGATTCAGGATCCCCTGGCGCTGAAAATTCTCGACGGCGAGGTGCTGCACGGCGATCACGTGATCGTCGACGCGGACAAACGCACCGGCAAGATGAAGTTCGAAATCAGCAAGCGCGTAGGTGAGGGAGAACCGGTAAAGACGAAGCGTCGATAAAACTCAGCCATGGATTGTCACGGATCTCAAAGAAACAGGTTTCAAAATTGCTAATCCGTGGCTAGTTCTTTGCGAACGCTTCTCGAACCGGCAGCTGATACAGGTACCAGACGATCATCACTCGGATGACCATCCCCAATCCTGCCCGAAGCAGCGACGTACGAAAGTCTACGGCCGCAGCCGAAACCGCAGGAACCAGCATCAATGCTCCCAGGAATCCAGCAACAATGGCCGTTCGCCGGGCCCAATTATTTAGCCGCAGCAATCCCCATCCAATCAGCCCTCCAACTCCTGCCATCAGCAGAAACATGTAAGGTCCGGCCAGCTCTAAGCCGGTGAGTAGCGGTGCTCCCATCGCCATCGACACCGCGCCGGGCGACGCCAGCATGACGATGCCAATCGAGCCAAGATACACAGCCGCGAGAAAGAAAACGAATGCAACCAGGGTGACTCCGGCCGGGATCGAAGCACGCATGCCGTCACCCTGCAACGGCGTCCGTCCCCTGCCGCAGCAAACGCTCTAGGGTCACCGATGGGCAAATATTCTGATGGATGTAATCCATCACATTGGTCGCCAGGCTACGCACCAGTTTCTCAATTGCGGGGTCGAGTACCCGGCCGGAAGAATCAAATGCTTTCTGGACGTTAGGCACGGAAATTGGCAGGGGCAGAACAAACGCGCCGATGTGAGAAGCGATGCTCCGCAGTTGTTCTAGCGACTTGACAGCGCCGATCGAACCTGCGGCCACGCCCAGCAACGCCACCGGCTTGCCCGCGAGAACCGAGGGAAAGCCCAGGTTCTCAATCACCAGCTTCATCACACTGCTCAGGCTGCCATGATACTCAGGCGTCGCCAAAATCGTGGCGGTCGCTCGCTTCACCGCTTCCTGGAGCTTGCGCGTTCCTTCGGCGCGGGGGTTGATTCCTGGCAGTGGCAGATCGAGTTCCAGCGGATTGATGACCTCGACGCTCACCTTGGGATCTTTTCTCAGTTCGTCCACCACCAGGGCAGAGGCCATGCTGGTGTAGTTTCCCGGGCGCACGCTGCCGTTGATCAAAACAATGCGTATCGGCTTCGACTCGTCTGCCATGGGATTACCTCAGCCTCTATTGAATCACAGACAAAAACCAAACCGCGGATTTCACAGATTCTCACGGATTTGCGCTGAATCTCGGAAATCCGTGTTGATCGCGTAAATCCGCGGCCAGGCATTTGAAGGATGACGCCAAAGACATACGACGATTGGGCTGGCGTCTGGGCTGCACAAGGACTACCCTGTGCCGATGGCCTTAGCAGGGTTCTGCAGGAGAAACAATGAAGCGAAATGTCGTCATCGTCATTTTGACAATGTTTATCCTGGGGTGTGGGGGAAGTCCGCACAGCCCGGCGCCGGCCGGGTTTATAAATCAAACACGGCATTCCGATGCGGATCTGCAGGAAATCTGGAAAGAGGCACAACAGAGCGTAGCACAGCAGATCGACCTCAACCCGCTACAGCGACTTTCTGACAACGTCTCCCCGGAAACGCGGCCTGGCGATCCGCGTGCCTTACGGGTAGAACCTCATCAGGTGTTGGTGGCGTCCGAGCCAGATGTGTCACCGGAAATTCTGCTCGCCGCGACCGGAGAGCGCCGATCCGATCCAACGGGAATGATCGTGTGCCCACGCCCTTGCAATGTCCGGTATTCTACCGCGTACTCGTTCTACCAGCCTGAGCTCACAAAGTATGCTGCTTCGTGGGAGTTCGCGGCGGACAACTTCAACGTGATCCTGGAATATGAGTTCGAAAACCACATCCTGAACACGCTCGGCTACGACATGACCTGGCGATAAATGGCAGGGTTACTTCTTTTCGGATTTCTTGCCTGAAGCCTCGGACTTCGATTTTTCCGTCGACTTCGGAGACTTTTCTTCCTTCTTCGAGCCAGACTCTTCTTTAGAACCGGATTCCTTCTTCGAAGCGGCCTCGTCCTTCGACTTGGAATCTCCATTCGAGGAGGAAGCGGTACCCGAGGGCTTCTTGGCGTAGTCGGTGACGTACCAGCCAGAGCCCTTGAACTGTACGGCAGGCGCCGTAATCGTCTGTTCGACTGGACCGCCGCAGTCGGGGCACTTCTTCATGGGGCGATCGGAATATTTCACGATCCGTTCAAAGCGGTGGTGGCACTTCTTGCATTCGTATTCGTAAAGTGGCATGGACTCCTGAAATCGCTTCCTGAAGGCTGCGAGTACTTCCTAGTTTGATTCTAGGGTTCGCAGTAGTTCCCGTCAATTTACGACGCGGGTGCCGAGTTTCGCCGGAATGATAGACTCCGGTCGAGGGTGGCCGGAGAAATGAAGCTTGGTGAAAACGGCGCTGCGGAGTCAAACCGAACTCTGGCTCCGGGGCTTTATCTGGTGGCAACGCCGATCGGCAACCTGGAAGACATTACGTTGCGGGCGTTGCGGGTGCTGAAGCAAGCCGACCTGATCGCCTGCGAAGACACGCGCCAGACTCAGAAGCTGCTCAACCACTACGGAATCGCGACGCGCACGACCAGCTACCACGAACATAACGAGATGACACGGGCGGCGGAGCTTGTGGTCGACCTCGAGCAGGGAGCACGGATTGCGCTGGTTACGGACGCGGGCATGCCCGGCATTTCAGACCCTGGATTCCGGCTGATTTCGCTGGCGATTCGCCATCACGTCCCAGTAGTGCCGATTCCGGGCGCGTCGGCATTTCTGTCCGCGCTGGTGGCGAGTGGCCTGCCGACGGACTCATTTCGCTTCAGCGGGTTCCTGCCCGCGAAGGCCGGCCAGCGACGGCAACTGCTGGAGAGCATCCGGGACGCACCAAGGACGCAGGTATTTTATGAAGCTCCGCATCGGGTCAAGGAAGCGCTGGAAGATATCGTCGAAATTCTGGGAGGGAGACGGCATGTGGTCATCGCCCGCGAGGTCACGAAGATCCACGAAGAGTTTTTGCGTGGGCAGGCAGCGCAGGTTCTGGAAACGCTAAAGGCACGAAGCGACATTAGGGGTGAGATCACTTTGCTGATCGGCAAAATGGACGCTACGGAACAAAAGGCATTGCCCCCGCGGATAAGTATCCGGGAGCGGGTCGAGCAGATCATTGCAGAGGAGAAGCTGGACGAGAAGGCCGCGCTGAAGAAAGTTGCGAAAGAAATGGGGATGTCGAAGAGCGAAGCCTACAGAGAATGGCAGAGGAGCAAATAAACTGGCCGGCCGGGTGCGCCATTACTTCTGACTCAGCTCCCGTTTTACCGCTTCGCTCACCACCTTGCCGTCGACGCGGACTCCGGCACTGGAGAAGCGGGCCATGGCATTCTTCATTACCGTCCCCATGTCTTTCATTGTCGGAGAACCCATCTCGGCGACGACGGCCTTTACTCCCGCAACGATCTCATCTTCGCCGGCGGCCTTAGGCATGTAAGCTTCGATCAACTTGATCTCGGCGGCTTCTTTGTCCGCCATTTCCTGGCGGCCGCCCTTGGTGAATTGCTCGACAGATTCCTTTCGTTGCTTGATCAGCGTGCTCAATACCTGCTGCGCTTCTTTGTCGTTGAGCGGAGCCATTTTGTCGATCTCGCGATTTTTGAGCGCGGTTTTGACCATGCGCAAGGTGGATAACCGCTGCTCCTCGCGCGCTTTCATGGCGGCGGTAATGTCATTCTGAATCTGATCAATCAGGCTCATGATGCGGTAATTATAGCGGAGTGCCCCGAGGTCACCGTCCGGTCTGATCGAGGCAATCTTTGACACTAATCTGTTCTTCGCGCATCTTATGTGCAGGAGGCGATCTCATGAGCAGATTAGCCATTTGGGCGCAATTGGAAGCTAAGCCGGGCAAAGAGAAGGAAGTAGAAGCGTTCCTGAAATCGGCGCAGCCGCTCGCGGAACGTGAGCCGCAAACAATCAGCTGGTACGCAATCAAAATGGGTCCTGGCAAGTACGGTATTTTCGACACTTTCGCCGATGAAAATGGCCGGAATGCACACCTGACCGGGGAAATAGCCAAAGCCCTTTTTGCCAAGGCGGATGACCTCTTTGCCAAGCCGCCAGAAGTGGCGAAACCCGAAGTTCTCGCGTCAAAATCGGTTCGCGCCTGATTTCCCGAATCCACCCTGCGCCTGCGGACCCATGAAAGACGTGGGCGCGCAGTGTGTCAGAACGACGAGCTTCCGATAAACTACTTGAGAACAATATTCTCGCCATCTCAAGGAAGTCATCGGAATGCTACGCAAGAACCGTCTGTTTACTCCCGGCCCTACCCCCCTGCTTCCCGCGGCGCAGACTGCGATGGCCTCTTTCGCCATGCACCACCGCACGGCTGATTTCCGCGCTCTGCACTCGCGCGTGCTGACCGACATGAAGGATTTTATCGGCACGAAAAACGACGTTCTGGTGCTGGCTTCCTCCGGAACCGGCGTGATGGAGGGTTCAGTGTCGAACCTGACTTCGCCCGGCGACCGGGTGCTGGTGCTTACCGCGGGAACATTCGGCGAGCGCTGGCGCGATCTGGCCAAGGCTTTTGGATGTGCAGTGGATGTCGTGAGCGCGCCCTACGGGGAGACGTTCGCACTCGACGAGATTCGGCAGAAGCTCACTCCGGACATTCGCGCCGTGTACATGCAGGCGACTGAGAGTTCCACAAGCGCAAGGCACGACGTAAAAGGCGTCGCGCGAATGGTACGCGAGGCGGGCGACAACACACTGCTGATCGTAGACGCGATCACCGGCCTCGGCACCACCCACTTTGACGTGGATGGCTGGGGCATTGACGTCATCATTGGCGGATCGCAAAAAGCGCTGATGATCCCGCCAGGTCTCGCGTATTGCGGGGTTAGCGAACGCGCCTGGAAGCGAATGGAGACGGCGAAGTCTCCGCGGTATTACTTCGATTTCCGCCGGGAGCGCAAAGCGGCAGCCAAGGGAGAGTCAGCCTACACGCCCGCGACTTCGTTATTCGCCGCCTTGGGAGCGGCGCTGGATTTCATCCGGCAGATGGGCGATGGCAATCTCGGGGCTGGTCGCAAGGCGCTGGTTGAAAATGCAGAACTGGCGGCAGAAATGACACGCGCGGGCGCGCAGGCACTCGGACTGAAGCTGTTCTCTCCATCAGCTCCGGCGGCGGCGCTTACCGCGATTCACTCGCCCAGCGGTATCGACTCCGGGGCCATCATCAAACAATTCCGCGAAACGTTTGCCGCGGTGGTAGCGAACGGCCAAGGCGAGATGAAGGGACAATTATTCCGCATCGCGCACCTGGGATACTACGATTATCTCGATACGGTTGGCATTCTGGGTGCGCTCGAACACGTGCTCGCCAGCGTGACTGGAGAGTCGGTCGAACATGGCGCGGCAGTGCGCGCGGCACAAGAGGTATATGCCAAGTCGGCGAAAGTGGAAGCCGTCGCACGCAGTTGAATTTCTAAGAACTCGCCACTGAAGTTCACCGATCCACGCGGATCATGCTTATCGAACACGCTTTATCTGCAGAATCCGTGGCTGCTTTTAATCAATTATGAAGATCGTCGTTGCTGAAAAGATATCTGCCTCGGCTGTGGACTTGCTGCGCGAGCCGCGGTGGATTGTAGTCACGCCCGATCACATGGAAGGCGGATTGGCGGCCCAGTTGGAATCCGCGGATGCGCTGATTGTGCGCTCGGCCGTGCATGTCAATGCAGAGCTGTTGGCCAAGGCACGCAAACTACGCGTGATCGGGCGGGCAGGAGTCGGCGTAGACAACATCGATCTTGAGCCTGCAACGCGCCAGGGAATCGCGGTCATGAACACGCCGGGCGCGAATGCGGTTGCGGTCGCGGAACATACCCTCGCGATGATGCTGGCCCTGGCTCGCCATCTTTGCCGGGCCAACGAGTTGATGCATGCCGGCAAGTGGGAGAAAAAATCCCTCCAAGGCACGGAACTGCGGGGCAAGACTCTGGGCATTGTGGGATTGGGGCGAGTCGGGATGGAAGTCGCCCGGCGAGCGCGAGCATTCGGGATGGAAGTCATCGCCCACGATCCCTTTGTCTCGACCCTGGTGGCTAAGGAGCAGGGCATCGCAATCGCCAGGCTGGACGAAGTCTACGCGGAGTCGGATTATCTGACTCTACACGTTGGCCTCACTCCGCAGACCACGGGCATGATTCATGCTCAGTCGTTAAAGAAGATGAAGCGCGGGATGAGACTGGTGAACTGTGCTCGCGGCGAACTGGTCGATGAAGCAGCACTCGCTCACGCACTCAAGCAGGGCCATGTGGCCGGGGCCGCATTGGATGTTTTTGTCGAGGAGCCGCTCAAGAACTCCCCGCTCACAGCCATGGACAATGTAATTCTCACCCCTCACATCGGCGGCTCAACCCATGAGGCACAAGAGGCCGTGGGCTATCAGATTGCCCAGCAGGTCAAGGAATATTTGAAGCACGGGGTCATCCAGAACGCGGTGAATGTGCCGTCGGTCTCGCACGATGAGTACGTTGAACTGCAACCCTACATCGTGCTGGCGGAGAGATTAGGCTCGTTCCTGGCGCAGGTCAGTGAAGGCGCGCTGGAGGAAATCTCGTTGGGATACAGTGGCCACATTGCGGAGTGGAAGACGGAGTTGATCCGCAACGGTGCAATCAAGGGCATTTTGAATGAGGCTTTGGAGGAGAAGGCAAACCTGGTGAACGCGGCTGCGATTGCCTCCTCGCGCGGATTACGCATTCACGAAGAACGCAAGCCCAAAGGTTCGACCGGAGGAGCGGGTAGCGTGCTTTCGATTGCGGTCAAGGCTCACGCGGAAGAACACATAGTCAAGGGCGCCGTTCTGCATAAGAATGCCCCACGCCTACTGCACGTGGATGGAATTGAAGTGGAAGCTCCGCTCGAGCGCAATCTGATTTACCTTCGCAATCGCGACGTCCCAGGCGTGATCGGGAAAGTCGGCACGATTCTGGGCAATCACAAAATCAACATTGCTGATTTTTCTCTTGGCCGTAGGGTGGGTAATGTGAAGCCTGGCGCTCCGCGCCAAGCGATTGCAGTGGTCCACGTGGACGGGATTGTGCCGGAACCGGTGTTGGCGGAACTTAGGAAGGTGCCGGCGATCGAACAGGCCAAGGCTATCCGGCTCTTTTGAGGGACCTAGAATCTCTATCTGTCGCCAAGACAGAGGTTTGCAGGTCTCTCACGGCAAAAGAATAGCTGTAGAATATTCCCTCTGCACCCCTGAGTTATGAGGAGTTAGGTCGATGATCAAACAATATCGACTTTTTGTTGCATCCCCAGGTGACGTAAAGACTGAACGCGATGCTTTGAGTCGTGTCGTCACAGAGATCAACCAGACACATGGGTCACCCCTCGGATATTCCGTTCAAATTCTGCGATGGGAAACACACGCGACACCCAGCGGGGGACGTCCACAAGGAGTCATCAACGAGCAGATCGGAAATTACGACCTTTTTGTTGGAATAATGTGGCGCCGCTTTGGGACGCCGACAGGGGTAGCTGGATCTGGAACGGAAGAGGAATATCGGCGTGCATACAGCTCATGGGAGAGAGATAATTCGATGCCTCTCATGTTCTATTTTTGTCAAAAGCCCTTTATGCCGCGACGGATAGATGAAATCGACCAACTAAAAAGTGTTTTGTTGTTCCGTCAAGAACTGGAACGCAAAGCTCTCGTATGGGACTATCCAGGCCCGAAGGTTTTTGCCGACGAGATTCGGAAACACCTGTGTCTGCGAATGGAGCGTTTGGTCCAGGGACAGCGACCTACGTCGAATGCGACACCCCGTGATGAGAGCATCAACGATCTAAGAGCTCTTTGGGATCATATGGCCCCAGAATTGCAAAAAGCCTTCAGTGTGGCTTATAACGAAAATCGTCGTGCTGGAGATCCAGGTATTCAAACACGCGATCTGTTTGCCGCCTTGTTGCGGGTTGCGCCAAAACAATTAGGCCCGATCGTGAAAGATATTCCTCACAGCGCGCTGCCGGAAGCGGTGAGGGGGCCGATAGCCGAACAGCCCTATGTTGTCGAAGAGCGTCCGTGGGTGTCGCACTGTGTGGCTTCGTCCATTTCTCGTTTGCGGCGGGCCCTGCCTCCAGGGCGGACTCTTACCGCAGCCGACATCTTCGCGGACATTGCGAAAAATGGCACTGGCGAATCCGTCGCTCTCCTAAGAAAACATAAAATAGGACCTAAGGAGATAGACCAAATCCTCGTGAGAAACAACCTAAGTGTCCTGAAGACCTAAAGTTTCATGGAACCGCTCTGCTGCTGTCCAGAGTCGGCCTCTATTATATTGATCGAGCTACCAAGAGCTTCTTGTCAGCGCGCAGTGTCCCTCCCCGTCGCGGTACTATAATCAATTGGGCGATGCCACGCGCCTCGTCCTGCTAAGCCGGCCGCCACGAGGGTTCATGTTCGAAGTTACCGTAGACGACTCATTTGCCGCGGGACATTACCTGCGCAATTACAAGGGCAAGTGCGAAAATCCGCACGGGCACAACTACAAAGTTCGGGTTACGCTGGCCGGCAAGGAATTGGACAAGGCCGGCCTGCTGCTTGACTTCAAGGAGTTGCGCGAGGTGATGAAGCACGCCATCGAGCGTCTCGACCACCAGATGATCAACGACTTGGATCCGTTCAAGTTGCTGAATCCGTCAGCGGAAAATCTGGCCAAGTATTTTTACGATGAAACCAAAGCGCAGCTCGACCGGGTAACCGCTGGGCGAGTGCAAGTGAAGAACGTCACCGTGTTCGAAACAGACACGACCACTGCAACCTATTCGGAGCCGTAGCCTAGCCTCGACGGAGCCGGTTCAACGACTCACCATGCAGATAACTGAGATTTACAAATCGATCCAGGGCGAGTCCACGCATGCGGGATTGCCTTGCGTGTTTGTGCGTTTGACCGGATGCAATCTTCGCTGCTCCTGGTGCGACAGCGAGTACACTTTCACCGGTGGTCATCGCATGACGATGGAAGAGGTCATCGAGGAGGTCGAGCAACTGAGCCCAAGCGGACTGGTAGAGATTACGGGCGGCGAGCCTATGTTGCAGGAGCGGGAAGTCGTGCCGCTGATGCAACGCCTGTTGGACGATGGCTACACGGTGCTGCTCGAGACTAGTGGCGAGCGTCCGCTGGAGCGGGTGCCGAAGGGCGTGGTCAAGATCGTCGATGTGAAGTGTCCAAATTCAGGCGAGTATGACAGCTTCCACATGCAAAACCTGGATGCGCTCGACTCGGTGGATGAAGTCAAATTCGTGCTGAGCGACCGGACCGACTATGAGTTTGCGCGCGACTTTGTAACGCGGCACCATCTGGCTCGCCGCGTAACCGCGGTGTTGTTTTCACCGGCGTTCAGCAAGGACGCGGGCGGCCCACGCGACAGTTCGCATTGCTTGCTGGATCCTCGGGAACTGGCGGAGTGGATGCTGGCAGACAACGTTCCTGCTCGCCTGGGATTGCAGATCCATAAGTTCATCTGGGACCCGGCAATGAAGAGCGTGTGAACATTGGCCATTGTCGATTTCCAATTGGCAATTGAAAAATCGGAGATTGAAAATGGCGCGGTGACCTCTTCGGATAAATATGGATGCCAACACAGTTCGCGCCGTGGTCCTGCTCAGTGGCGGGATGGACTCCTGCGTCTGCGCGGCGTTGGCGGCGCGGGACTTCGACGCGGCAGCCGTGCACATCAGCTACGGCCAGCGAACTGAAGAGCGAGAGCGGCAGTCGTTCCTGGGGATTTGCGATCGTCTGGGGATTCATGACCGGCTCGTAGTCCGCAACGAAGCTCTGCGGGCGATTGGCGGGTCGGCGCTGACGGATCCCGAGATTGCGGTCCCGGAGTCGCCAGTGATGGGGAACGAAATCCCGGTGACCTACGTGCCATTCCGCAATGCCCACTTTCTCGCGGTCGCGGTCAGCTGGGCGGAGGTTCTCGGAGCGGAAAAAGTTTACATCGGGGCGGTGGAACAGGACTGCTCGGGGTATCCTGACTGCCGTCCCGCTTACTATCGCGCTTTCAATGAGGTTGTAAAGACCGGAACAAAGCATGGCCGGATCGAAATCGTGACGCCGCTGATAGGGCTGCGCAAGTCGGAAATTGTGAGGCTTGGCCTTGAATTAGGCGCTCCTTTCGATTTAACGTGGTCTTGCTATAGCCGCGAAGATCGCGCCTGCGGAGTGTGCGACAGTTGTGTGCTGCGGCTTCGTGCCTTCCAGGATGCGGGTGCTGCCGACCCGATCGTTTATTGTGAAACGGTGCAGAAGGCGTAGCAACGCGACGAAAGTGCATGTGGCCAGAAGTCGGACGATGAGAATCGAAAATTAAAGTTTGACCCGGAGGCAACGACGATGAAGCAATATTTCGTGATGCTAGCACTCTTGACGTTGGTCGCTGGACTGTGTGCCAGCCCAGCTTTCGCCCAGGACACAGGCAGCGTGAAGGGTGTCTGCAAGGACGTGGAAGGTAAACCGATTGCCGGGGCCACGGTGGAATGGGTCAACGCCGACACCGGACGCAAGTACGACCTCAAAACCAATAACAAAGGCGAATATTTTTCTCTGGGCATTGCGTCCGGCCACTACAAAGTCACGCTGCTGGGGGCGGACAACAAGGAGATTTTTCACTACAGCGGGTTCCCTGTCAGCGGGGCGGAAAACACCCTGGACTTCGATATGAAGAAAGAGCAGGCCAATACGGCCCAAGGTGCAGGTTTAACACCCGAGCAGGTGAAGCAGCAGCAGGAGCAGTCGGCTAAGATCGCGAAGGAGAATTCCACCATCAAGGGTTTGAACGAGAAGCTGGCGGCTGCCAAAACGGCCGCGGATGCGGGCGATTTTGATACCGCCATCGCCCGAGTCACCGAAGCTACGCAGATGGATCCCAGCCGCGATCTGCTTTGGGCCAAGCTGGGAGACTATGAACTCACTTCCGCGACCAAGCTGACCGACAACACGGAGAAAACCAAACGATACGATGCCGCGGTCACGGATTACCAGAAAGCCGTCGATCTCAAACAGAAATCTTTGGAGGCAACACCTCAGAAGCCGCCAGACGCGACCAAAACGCTGGCCTCGTTCTACAACAACAAGGGCAAAGCCGAGGCCCAGATGGGCAAGACCGAGGATGCCGTCAAGTCCTACAATCAAGCGGCGCAGTTGGATCCTGCGGGCGCAGGCATGTACTACTTCAATCTGGGTGCGATTTTGACCAATGCCAACACCAAGAACGATTCCGAAATGCGGAAAGCCGCCGCCGAAGCTTTCGATAAGGCCATTGCCGCCGATCCCAACCGCGCCGACGCCTATTACTGGAAGGGCACGAATCTGATCGGTGCTGCCACCTTGCAAGGCGACAAAATGGTTGCCCCGCCAGGGACCGCCGAGGCTTTCCAAAAATATCTTGAGCTGCAACCCACCGGCCCGCACGCGGACGAAGCCAAGGCCATGCTGCAAGGGCTAGGAGCCACGATCGAGACCAGTTACGGCAAGAAGAAGCCCACGACGAAGAAATAATTACAGTTTCAAATTCTAATAGGCAGAGGCGGTTGGAAAGCCGCCTCTGGCTGCCGGCAATTCTGGGCGGCAACTCTTCATTACCAAGGTCCATGCCCTTGACGTTCTTCGTAGAACCTTGCCCCTGATTTCGTTAGAGTAAAGTTCAGCCACTCACACGGCCTATTCCCCCGAGAAATGAAGCTATGGCGGCACCGGGCAATGTACCCATCTCCGTTGTCCTCGAGCCCACGATCGGTTCGGGCGCAATGGCTACGCACGCGCTATTGGCAGCCATCCTGCGCGCGAATGATCAAGTCAGCGATCTCATTTTCTCTCCCGGCCGGCTGCCTCAAGTGGAAATCCACGGTCAACTCATCGGGGTACAGGGTACCGGCCTCCGTCCGCTAAACGCCGATGACACCCGCCGCATCGCCTCTGATCTGATCGGCGAGAACAAGCAGGCGATCGGCCTCTTACGCGAACAGGGCTTTTGCGACATCTCCTACGGACTTCCAGGAGTTGCCCGTTTCCGGGTGAACGTCTTCATCCAACGCGGTAGTTGCGCGGTGGTGATGCGGGTCATCGCCACCGCAATTCCGGCCCTCGCATCTCTTGCTCTGCCGCAGCAGTTGGTGGAAGTTGCCCACCTCCGCGACGGTATTGTGCTGGTCACCGGGCCGCGGGGCTCGGGCAAGTCGTCGACCCTGGCCGCGCTTCTGGACAGCATCAATCGGGAACAGGTCTGTCATATCATCACAATCGAAGATCCCATTGAATTCCTCCACAATCACAAACGGGCCACGGTTCACCAGCGCGAGTTGCACAGCGATACTCCGAGCATCGCACTCGCTCTGCGCGCGGCTTTGCGGCAGTCGCCTAATGTGATCCTGGTGGGCGAGATGCGCGACCGCGAGACCATGGAAATGGTTTTGGAAGCAGCCGAAAGCGGCCACTTGGTCCTCACCAGCCTGAATACGGTCAGCGTTGCCCAAACCGTGGAACGCATGGTGAGCACGTTTGCCGTGCCAGAACAGTCGTCGATTCGCAGCCGTCTGGCGCGAAACTTCCGCTACATCGTTTCGCAACGCCTGATTCCCCGCAAAGACGGTAGCGGTCGAATCGCCATCGTAGAAATGCTCAAGGCCCGTCCGCATACGCAGGCGTGTATCGAAGTGAACGACTCCTCGGGTCAGAACCTGTTGCAAGCCATGAGGGACGGCGCCTCCGAGGGCATGCAATATTTCGACGGCGAACTCGAGAAACTCGCGCATGCGGGAGTTGTAGATTTCGATACCGCAATGATGTACGCGACGGATCCGCAGGAATTGCGCCAGCTGCTCCGGCGATAAACACCGATTTCCAATTTTCGATTGCCGATGGAAGAGCCGCCTCGCAGGTTATTCAGAAACCGTTCTTCTGCATGTCCGAGGGCTGCAGTTTTTCACACTCCGACTGTCGTATCATCTCTGCCATGCCTTCCCCGCCCACCTCAGCTGGTGTCTTGAGCTTCGAACAGGCACGGCATGTCGTTGAGGAGCACGCCGCCACCTTGCGTCCCCGGGGCAAGGAGCTCGTGGAACTGCTCGACAGCCCAGGCCAGATTCTGGCCGAGCCAGTCTTCGCCGATCGCAATTTCCCCCCTTTCCCGCGAGCCACGCGCGATGGCTATGCGGTGCGCGCCGCTGATCTGGCCAAGCTTCCCGCCGCACTCAAAGTAATTGGTGAAATCAAAGCCGGAGCCGCGGCGGACGGGGCTCTTAAGGTCGACTCCGGCCAGGCTGCGGCCATTATGACGGGTGCGCCTGCGCCGCCGGGCTCGGACGCCGTTGTCATGGTCGAGTACACATCGCGAGCGGGCGATCAAGTCACGATCACAAGAGGAATCACTGCCGGGGATAACATCGTTCCCATTGCGTCCGAGGCAAAGCGGGGCGACCGGCTGCTTTCTCCGGGCCTGCGCTTGGATCACGCCGCAATTGCCCTAGCTGCATCGGTTGGAAGATCGCGCCTGCTGGTGTATTCGAAGCCTCGCGTCGCCGTGCTTGCCACCGGCGATGAACTGGTGGACATCGACGTCCCCCTCGCGCTCAACCAGATTCGCAATTCGAACACTTACTCATTGGCAGCACAAATTCAGTCCGCGGGCGGCGAACCCGTGTTGCTGCCTATCGCCCCCGACGAACCGGAACGCCTTCGAGAATTGATCGCAGACGGCTTTGAGGCCGACTTGCTCCTGCTCAGCGGCGGCGTTTCCATGGGCAAATACGATTTAGTAGAACAAGCGCTAGCAAAGTTCCACGCTGAATTCCTCTTCACCGGAGCGCAAATTCAACCAGGACGCCCAGTCGTATTTGGTCGCGTTCCGTGTGCCGCGGGCGCCCCCGCCCGCGAAGGGGAAGGGCACGGCCGCGCAGATTTTGATAGACATGCTTCGGGAGGGCACGGCTTCAGCAGTGCCGATAGGATAGTGAAAGAAAACCGTGCATCAGTCCCTGAGGCCCACAAGTATTTCTTCGGCTTGCCAGGAAACCCGGTCTCAACGATGGTGACATTCAAACTCTTCGCCCGCCCGGTGCTCGAAGCCCTGGCTGGCATGACCTCACGAAAGCTGATTTTCCTGCACGCCAAGCTGAAGTCCGAGATCACGACCAAGCCAGGACTGAAGCGCTTCCTACCCGCGATTCTCTCCGGCGAATTCGAGCAAGCCGAGGTCGAATTGGTGCGCTGGCAAGGCTCAGGAGACATCGCAGCGACGGTGACCGCGAACTGCTATCTCGTGATCCCACCCGATCGCGAACGCATCGAAGCCGGCGAGTGGGTGCCCGTACTGATGCGGTAGGACAAAAAAGCGACGGGCGTCCCCGCCCGGGCCTGCAATAAAACCTTTACTGCGCCGTTCCAGGTTTCTCCGCATTTTGCGCGAAGGCTTTGTTCAATTTCGGCTACGGACTTCATTGGGGTAATGAAAACGTAGGTGCCCTCAGACGCTCCATATGCGGCCTCGTAGCAAGCCCAATGGGTTTCAGCTAACGCTTTCTGATAGGCCGAGAGAAATGATCTTCATGCCGTCATCCCCGTCCTTGCGATGACCTGCCACTGATAAGGCGGGCCGAAGAACAGGTGGTGTAGCGGCCAGCCATTTGTGAGAGCGCTTCTAGTAAGATAGTTCTTTCGGATGCCCAAAAAGCTCTCCCACTACGATCATTCCGGACGAGCGCGAATGGTCGACGTTTCCGCAAAATTTCCCGGCAAGCGCGAGGCCGAGGCCAGTGCCTTCGTTGCCCTGAAGCCAGAGATCCTCAAAGCGCTGCCAAAGAATCCCAAAGGCGATCCTTTGGAAGTCGCCCGCCTGGCGGGAATCATGGCCGCGAAACGAACTGCCGATCTTATCCCCATGTGCCATCCCTTGCCGCTTTCCCACGTTGATGTGCAAATGCGGCTGTGCGAGAATGGCGTCGCGATCACCTCAAATGTTTCCACCACGGCGCAGACTGGCGTGGAGATGGAAGCCTTAATGGCCGCCACCATTGCCGCACTCACCGTATACGATATGCTGAAGGCGCTCGACAAGGGCATCGAAATTCGCGAAATCGTGCTGGAGCGGAAATCCGGCGGCAAAAGCGGAGATTACCGGCGCGTCCGCAAAAAGACGTAACGCGTTCCATGGCGAACAACGTAAGACTCCTGCTGGTGGATGACAATCCGATGGTGCTTGGGTTGCTGCGCGGAGCACTGACTCCGCTCGCCATGGTAACGACGGCAACTGACGCCGCCGACGCGCTCCTGAAAGCTGTCGATGATCCTCCCGACCTGCTGGTTTGCGACTATCGCATGCCGGGTATGGACGGCCGCCAGCTCATAGAAAAACTAAGAAGCCGTCCTCGCACCGCCGAAGCCGCCGTCATCCTGCTGGCGACCAAGACCGACATCAGCGAAAAGCTGAGCACGCCGGATTTGCCCGTCGACGACTTCGTGGAGAAACCATTTTTTCTGCGGGAAGCCACGCAGCGCATCAAGCGAGTGATTGACAAAATCGCGCTGGAAAAGATGGCCAAGACCGTTCCCTCCGACGGAGTCCTGCGCGGCAGTTTATTGCAGATGAATGTAATCGACCTGGTGCAATCCCTCGAGATGGGCCGCAAAAGCTGCTCCCTGACGCTCACCAACAAAGACGATAAATGCGAACTGTACTTCAAAGAAGGCCAGGTGACTCACGCCACCTATGGTTCGTTGATTGGGGACCCCGCGGTATTCAAGGTCTTACGCTGGACGGACGGAAACTTCGAAGTCAACTTCGAAGGCAAGACTACCCAACAGACCACAAATTTGAACACGCAAGGTTTGCTGATGGAAGGCCTGCGCCAACTCGACGAAGCGCAACGCGACGGCGGAAAAGCTCCAGAGGAGGAAGAAGAAGATGTCCTCCTCGACTCCTGAAGGACCAACCGCAGCCGTCATTACGGTGAGTGATTCCTGCGCTAGCGGCGACCGCGCGGATCTCTCCGGCCCAGCGGTCGGAGAACTCCTCAGAAAAAGAAATTTCTCGCTCATTGGCACTGAGGTCGTTCCCGACGACCAAGCCGCGATTCAAACCGCAATTGCTTACTGGGTCCAGGAAGCGCGACTCGTCGTCACCACCGGCGGCACGGGAATCGCCGAGCGCGATGTCACTCCCGAAGCCACCCGCGCCGTCTGCGAGCGCCTGCTCGAAGGAGTCGCCGAACGCATGCGTTATGAAGGCGCCAAGAAGACTCCATTCACCGCCCTCAGCCGTGGCGTTTGCGGAGTGCGGGAAAAGTCTTTGATCCTGAATCTACCGGGCAGTCCCACCGGCGCAGTCGATTCGCTCGAAGCGGTAATCGATCTTCTACCCCATGCCCTACAGCTGCTAAGCGGAAACACAAAACACGAATGACTGAGCCCATACTCACGTAGCCCCGGACGCCTCGTCCGGCGGTTTGTGGAAACTTCGTCCGCTTTTGTAGAAGGCGTAGCAAGCTACGTCTCTACAGGGCTCTTCGCTTTCGCGTAGACTTTAGTCGCATCTCGTGAAAACGATCAAGCACATCCTTGCTCGCTACACTGCCTTCCTGTGGGCGCTGCTGAAGCCCCTGGGCGCGTGGGGTGTGCTCGCCATCGCTGCGCTCGACGGTGCTTTCCTTGGTCTGCCCGTGGACGCGGTTGTGGCCAGTTACGTCTACCAGGACCGCGGCCGGTTCGTGCTATACGCTCTCATGGCATCCGCAGGGTCGACGCTGGGAAGCATCGTCATCTATCTAATTGGCTACGAGGGCGGGGAGGAACTCCTTCGCAAGCGTATTCCTCCCGCGCGCTTCGCAAAGATTCATGCGGCGTTCGACAAACATCCTTTCTGGAGCCTGATGTTCCCCGCGATGCTCCCGCCGCCGACGCCCTTCAAACTGTTCGTGCTGGCTGCGGCCGTTTCGGAGATGGGCTTTGCACGTTTCCTGCTGGCGATCTTCTCCGGCCGCATGGTGCGGTTCCTGGTGCTGGGCCTGCTGACCATCAAGTTCGGTCCTAACGTCGTCCACTTGCTGGGCACGGCATTCCAGCAGCATTATTATTTGGTTTTGGAGGCGATCATTGCGGGATTCGTAGTTTGGCTGGCGATACGAAGAAAGAAGAAAAAGATCAGGCTCGCAACGAACACAGAGGATTCGTCAAGACAGACCTAGAAGTCTCTCAACGCCCTCTGCGGATGTTCTCAGGATCGCCGCCATTCACGGCTCGGCGAATTAGAGTTTAAGCCGCCGCCACGTGATCGCTCTGGCGACCGAACGCAGCAGATAGCGCATGCAACGCCATCGGCGCGCCGAACATCGCAACCGTGAAAATCAGATCGCCCGCAAGCGCGTGCCGGAAAAACGGCAGCGCGGCGGCATACGACATCATCACCCCGCTCAGGTTCTTCGGATACATATCCAGCCAGGCCCAAGCGACGAGATTGGTTATCAGATAAAACGAAACCGAACTGGCAAGCGCCGCGCCGATCACCGGCACCCACTTCGTCTTAGCGCCCAGAGTTGTGCCCAGCCACAAAACCGCGGCATACCAGGCGAAGGTCACGTAGTGGTCCCACGAGAAAGGATACGAGTAAACCAACTTGGTGAGCGCCACGTCCGAAGCGGCCAGCAGCACAAATGGGATCCAGAGCTGGCGGCGTGATCCACGGGCTCCGAAGAACAACAGCGACCCGACCACCGGAGTGAACATCCATGGATGGGGCATAAATCGAACCGCGACCGCGAGCACCACAAACAAGTAAGCCAGCATGATGGATCACCTCGGCAATCTAAAACGCAATAGTCTCAAAGAAGATTGTGGCCTGTGCGCACCGCCGCGTCAAGTCAAAGAATTGTCACGACGTCCAGGACCATGCCGCAAATCTTAAATCGCAGATTGCGATGAACATCCGCAGAGCACGCTGAGAGAACTTAATCGATCGGCGCGCCGTTTTGTTCCTTGCCCGCCGGGCCCCGGCGCAAGCCAAAATACTCCCCAACCACCCCCAGGTTGCGATCGAGTTCGACGGTAGCCGAAAGAACACTCCGGCTCGCGCGCCCAGGCTGCTGAAAGCGCAGGTCTTTAAAGCGCACGATATAACCCTGCTCTCCCGATGCCTGAGGCTCGGTTTCCGTGATCGGGTACTTTGCCCAGTCAAGATAGACTCGTCCAAGGTACGATCGCTTGGCAGCAAGCGTCACCGGCGTTTCCTCGGGCTTGTAGATAATTTGCATTTCTCCATCGGGATCGACCTCGGGAGAGGTTGAATCAACCATCATGGTGGCAAAGAAGTTCTGCGTTTCCACCACGCCAACCCAGCGAAATGGACTCCACCACAAAGGGAACGCCGAGGCCCGGATCGGATTCGCGCTCTCGTAGGTACGGGCCTCGAGCGCGTTCACCGCGCGCCGGTGCTCGTAATCGCGCACTCCCCACAGCGCCAACACGCCAACGAGCGCCAGGGTCGCGCCCCAGCGGCCGACAGGCTGCCTGCGGCGGACGCCGATCTCGCGATCGACAAAAGAGAAGAAAACGGGCAGCACCAATCCGGCAACCAGCAGAATCAGAATGATTGGCTCGACGATGAAAACGATATCCCACGAATACCATTTCTCGGAAAACGGCCAGAACGGACGCACCCCGTAGTTATTCGTGTAATCGAGCAGAATGTGACTCAACCCGGCAAGATACGCGAACCCCAACAGCAATCCCCAGCGCGGCGGCAAATTCGGATCGCTGAGCTTTCGTCCCCGCAAGCGCCAAATCAGATACATGAAGCCGACCACTGCCGCCGATACTATTGCGATGCCCAGAAAAGAATGGGTAAACCCGCGATGATGAGCAAAGCCAAACACCCGCCCGTTAAGCTCGCCAAGCACGTCCAGGTCGGGCGCCTCAGCAGCCAGCGTCACCGTAGCGGTGGCGAGAGCCGTCTTCCGGTTGAGTCCCGCGCGAGCAATGCAGGCGCCGGTCAGAAAGTGAGTAATCGGTTCCAAAGTTTGCTGTGGTCGTGCTCGTGACCCGAGTTAGAGAGAATACATTAGTCTCTCGATGGGGGTCGGCTGGGCAGCTTCTTGGTCATCTTTTTGACCATCTGATTGGCGTTCGCAACTGTCGGTCGGTGGGTATACCCCTCCCCCCTGATCTTTTGGAATGATGAGGTTACGGCCTCACTGCCCTCGAAATCTTTGAGGAATAAGGACTTATAGGTAAAATATTCCAGAATAAGGAGTTAGCTGCCTCCCGACGTCAAAATTGTCTCTGCGAAATTAGGTTGTCAATGAGCTAATATCGCTTTTAAATACAATATCCGATTGAGAAGATGAGGTCAAGAACCGGTTTACGTTCCGGTGCCGATTAGCTTCGCTTGCTGCGGGCTGCCTCCTCCGTTGTCGTAAATCGAAACGTCTGCCGTCCGCTTTCCTTTGGATAGGGGTTTGAACGTGACCTTGATAAAGCAGCTCGCGCCAGAAGCTACGCTGTTACCGCAGTTATTAGTTTCAGCAAAGTCGCCTGCGTCGCCGCCAGTGATGGCAATGCCAGTAATCTTCACCGCTGAATCACCCTTGTTCGTCAGCGTGATCTTCTTAGCTAGGCTCCTGGTGCCCACTGGCTGGGTTCCGAAGTTTAGCGTTGGCGGAGTAAGTTGCACAAAGGTTCCAGTGCCCGTGAGTGGCACTTTTTGTGGGCTGCCAGGTGCATTGTCGGTGACGCTCACCGTTCCGTGGAATACACCCTTGTTTCCGGGATGGAATTTAACGCTGATCGTGCAATTCGCACCGGGTCCGAGGCTACCGGGGCAGTTGTTCGTCTGCTGGAATGGGGCGGCAACGTTGATGTGGCTAATCTTCAGGACTCCTGCGCCAGAATTCGTCAGCGTCACCTGTTGTGCCGGGCTAGTAGTAAAGACCACTTGGTTTTGAAAGGTGAGGCTGGTTGGCGAGAATGTGACGGCGGGCGGCGTACCCACACCCGAAAGCGGAACCGACTCTGGGCTACCAGTTGCGTTATCTGCCACTTCTACTGCTGCCTTTCGATTTCCGGTGGCTGTGGGACTGAAAGTCACGCTAATTTGGCAGCTGCCGTTCGAAGGAACAGAGCTTGGACAGTTATTAGTCTGCGCAAAGTCGCCTCTGTTGGTTCCCTTAATGCCGATAGACGTAATCGTCAGAACTCCTGTGCCGGAGTTGGTGAGGGTTGTAACTTGTGGACTGCTGGTGGTGCCTACACCCTGATTGCCGAAATTGAGACTGGTTGGATTGAAGGTAGCTGCAGGTAAAACGCCGACACCACTAAGCGGAACTGACTGCGGACTGTTCGGAGCATTGTCGGTAACGCTTACCGCAGCGTTCCGGGTTCCAGTTGTGGTAGGCGTGAAGGTCACACCGATTTGGCAGCTATTGTTTGGTGTCAGAGACGCGGGGCAGTTGTTTGTCTGATTAAAGTCGCCGCTGTTCGTCCCGGTAATTTGGATCAACGAGATGGTCAGATTGATATTGCCGTTGTTCGTGAGTGTCACATTCTGAGGGGAACTGGTGATGCCAACGGTCTGGTTGCCAAAGTTCAAGCTGCTTGGAGAAATTGAAGCAATCGCTCCCTGCACGAGCTGATTCAGCGGGGGCGAGGTGCTCGGCGCGAAATTTGTATCTCCGTTGTAAGTCGCCGTCATGCTATGTGTACCCACTGCTAGCGTGGAAGTCGTCAGAGTGGCCACTCCACTGTTGAGGTTGGAATTGCCTATGTTCATGGTCCCGTCGAAGAAACTCACAGTTCCCGTCGGCTGGAATTTGAAGAACTGTGGCGCTGTCACAGTAGCCGTGAAAGTCACGGATTGTCCGAAGTTAGATGGGTTTTGCGAAGAGGTGAGTGCTGTTGTTGTGGACCCGAGGGTGGCATTAATGAACACGCCCACTGTGCCGTAGTCACAGATGTTATGGCCGTGACCAGTAAAGTCGCTGCACTCGACCGCAGCTAGTAAATCGGGCTTGCTGTCCCCATTCACATCCGCTACAGCCACAGAATGGGGACCCTCCTCAACCGAGCCGTAGATCAGGGCCGTCTGGAACGTTCCATCGCCGTTGCCCAACAGCACACTTAACGCACTGCTGTCAAAGTTCGCCACGACGAGATCAGGTTTGCCGTCTCCGTTCACGTCTGCCACGGCCACGAACACGCCGTCATATCCGCCCGAGTCGTAGTTCACCGCAGCCTGGAAGGTTCCGTCACCGTTACCAAGCAGCACGCCCACCATCCCGTCCTGGTTGATGCTGCACTGCACGCCAAGACACTGGTTTACGACGAGTATGTCGGGCTTGCCATCTCCGTTTACATCGGCTACGGCTACAGAGTTGGCATCATTCGCACCAGAGGGGTAGATCACCGCAGTCCGGAAGGTTCCGTCACCGTTGCCCAACAATACACCCACTGATGCGTTGGTATCACAGTTGGTATCCGAACAGTAGTTTCCCACGACGATATCGGGTTTGCCGTCCCTGTTTATGTCCGCAATAGCTACAGAGAGCGCCTGATTCCCACCCGAGCCGTAGCTCACCGCCGTCTGGAAAGTTCCGTCACCGTTGCCCAACAACACGCCCACCGAGCCATTCACACAATTGTTGTCGGCACACTCGTTCGCGACCACCAAGTCAGCTTTGCCGTCTCCGTTCACGTCTGCCACGGCCACAGACGCGTTGTTATCTCCACCCGAGCCGTAGCTCACCGCCGTCTGGAAAGTTCCGTCACCGTTCCCAAGCAGCACGCTTACGTCACCGTAAAGGTTCGTCGCCACAAGATCAGGCTTGCCGTCTCCATTTACATCCGCGACTGCGACAAAGATTGGAGAAGCCCCATTCCAGCTGTAGATCACCGCTGTCTGGAAGGTTCCGTCACCATTGCCCAGCAGGACACCGAGGCCGCCGTAGCCGAAGTCGCAACTGAAGTCGTCAAAGTCACATTCGTTCGTGACCAGCAAGTCGGGCTTGCCGTCTCCGTTCACATCCGCTACCGCAACAGACATGGGATAAGCCCCACCCGAGACATACGCAACGGCGGGGGCAAAGTCTGGCCCCTGCGGCGGCAAGCCTCGTCGCCGAGGCACGAGCTGCGTAAATCTTCCCGTACCGGGCTGTGCGAAGGTTGCCCTGTGCGGGACCTGTAAAGGATTCCGGGACATTCTAGATTGTGGTTGATGAGCACTGGGCAGCGCGTTCGGTTGATTAATGAAAGGAACAGGATTGGACTGCGCGGCCAACATTGCACTGACGAAAGTGACGAACAAGCAGACGAAGCGGACGGACCTCATGGCTTCACCTCCAAGAAGGTGGCGACTGATTCTAGAAAGGGGGACCGGCTCGGCTGCGCGACGCAAGGGGGGATCTGGTTACCGAGCGGGCCAATTGTACTCCCGGGTGGCCACCCTTTGCGAATGAATATGCGTAGCAAACTCTGTGGAGTCGTACGCATGCTAATGCCCCTAGGTTTTCTCGGCCGGGATTTATCGCCCCTGGAAACCGATGGGGCTTAAGGTGTCAGCAACGTTACGGCGTCGCGGACCATAGATATTTCCGCGGGCAGCGTTCCCAAGAGTTCTCCGTCGGCTTCGACGAAGATATGGGAGTTCGTTTCGGTCAACGAAGTCACATCGCGGCAGATTGCGCTTGTACTGTGCAGCAGTTCGATTCCGGGGACTTGCCAGTGGGTCGCGAAGAGTCCGCGCAGGACGTAGCGGAGATACGCGAGGCGGCTGCGGGTGTGGAAGACGACGAGGCGAAGGTCGTCGCGGTCGAGCGAGGCGCCGGGGGCGAGTTGGCGGAGCACTCCGCCGAAGTCGCCGATGCGGACTGCGAGCAACTGCGAAACTTCGGCTTGACGGGTTTGTTGTGGGAACGAGACGTTGCTAGCAACGTCTCTACGGTCCTCGATCTGTTCCGCGAAGTCTACCGCGAAGTTTTCCATCTTGTGGGTAAGCCACAAGCGGATGGCCTTGGCGCAATACGCGGCCCTGCCTAAACGTCGCTTTACCAGTGGATCCAGGGTGTAGAACACGTGCGCATCCACTCCGATGCCGACGATGACGGTGAAATATCGTTGGCTGCGATTTCCAGCGAAATCCTGGTACTCGACTCGACCGACGGCGATGCGGCGGGGCTTCGCGACCAGAGCGGCCCGGGCTGCGCTTGCTGCCGAAAGTGGCAGCCGCAGATCGTGCGCCAGCGAATTGGCGGTGCCGAGAGGAATGATGCCGAGTGCGACCTCGGTGCCTACCAGTCCCTGCAATACGTCGTGAACCGTACCGTCGCCGCCGCAGGCGAATACCGTGTCGCAGCCTTCGGCTATGGCTTGCTTGGTCTGGCCGATCGCGTCGGACGCGGCACGAGTGGGCGCAGCCGAGGCTTCGACTCCGGCGCTCCGCAGAACTGAGAGTGCTGATTCAACATCCGCTTGGCGACGTCGTTGGCGGCGGCCGGACAGCGTGTTGTAGAGGAGCACGGCTTTTCGCATCGCTCAGGAAAGATTGTACGGGAACGGGTGCGGGGGACACGGCAAGATCATGTCCGAGGCAAGCCAGGCCGGATCCTGTTTGATGGGCGTAGGCGTCGCGGGATTTACCCTTCGCGGGCGAGGGCGCCCGCGCCACACGATTCCGTGCCTCGCCTATAATCTTTTTCGATGGCTACCGCCGCGAAAGATGTCGAAAAGAAGATCGAAGCGCTGCGCGACAAAATCCGGCACCATGAGTACCGCTATTTCGTGCTGGACGATCCGGAGATCAGCGATGCCGAGTTCGATCAGCTGATGATCCAACTGAAGAAGCTGGAAGGCGAGCATCCGGAGCTGATTACGCCCGATTCCCCTACCCAGCGGGTTGGCGGGAAGCCGCGCGAGGGTGTAGTCAAGGCGGCCCACTCCTCGCCCATGCTCTCGCTGGATAACACCTACAATGTCGAAGACCTGCGCAACTGGGAGCGGCGCGTGCACGAACTCAGCGGGCGCAAGGATATTGATTACGTCTGCGAGCTGAAGCTGGACGGCATGTCGCTGGCCCTGCAGTACGAGGATGGCCGGCTGGTGCGTGGCATTACGCGCGGGGATGGTACCGTCGGCGAAGATGTCACCTTGAATGTGCGCACGGTACGCTCGATTCCGCTTTCGATTCCGAAGGAAAAGCTCAAGGCGGCTGGTATTTCTGCGAATTTCGAAGTGCGTGGCGAAATGCTGATGCCCCTTGCGGCCTTCAGACAAATGAATCAGCAGCGCGAGGAGAAGGGGCTGTCGCTGTTTGCCAATCCGCGCAATGCCACGGCTGGGACCGTCCGGCAACTGGAGCCCAGCATCGTGGCGCAAAGGAGGCTCGATTATTTTGCCTACATGCTGCTGCAAGACGGGCACACCCTTTTCGACCGGCACTGGAAAACTTTAGACGCTCTCGATGCCGCTGGCTTCAAAGTGAATCCCAGTCGAAAGCTGGCGAAGAACTTTGAAGATGTCTGGGCGTTCATCGAGCGAGAGGAAACCAAGCGCGAGAAACTGCCGTATGAAATCGATGGCATTGTGGTCAAAGTCGATCGGACGGCGCTGCAAGATGAACTTGGTTATACGGGAAAAGCGCCGCGCTGGGCGATCGCTTACAAATATGCGGCCCGGGCAGGCGTCACGCAGATTGAAGACATTCGGGTGCAGGTGGGCCGGACGGGCAAATTAACTCCGGTTGCGGTGCTGAAGCCGGTGCCAATTGGCGGTACGACCGTTACCCGCACCACCTTGCACAACATGGATGAGATCGAACGGTTGGGCGTGAAGATTGGCGACTGGGTGGAGGTCGAACGTGGCGGCGACGTCATCCCCAAGGTCAATCGCGTGCTGGAGGACAAGGAGCATCCACGTGGGCACAAGACATTCCACATGCCTGACCGATGTCCAGTTTGTGGTGGGCAAGTGGTTCGCAGCGAAGGCGAAGCGGATCATCGCTGCGTGAATGCGAACTGTCCGGCTAAATTGCGAGAAACTATTTTGCACTTCGCCTCGCGGGGAGTGATGAATATTGATGGCATGGGAGAAGCATTGGTGAACCAGTTGACCGATCGCGGGCTGGTGAAGAATGTCGCCGACATCTACAAGCTCACCCAGGCGGATCTGTTGTCGCTGGAGCGGATGGGGGAGAAGTCGGCGCAGAATGTGCTTCGCGAGATTGAATCGTCGAAGAAGCTGCCTCTCGAACGCGTGATCTTCGGGCTAGGCATCCGCTTTGTAGGCGAGCGCACGGCGCAGTTCCTGGCCGAGCATTTTGGGTCCATGGACGCGCTGATGAATGCGAGCGACGAAGAACTTCAGCAGGCGAACGAAGTGGGGCCTCGAATCGCGCAGAGTATCGCGGAGTTTTTTCAGGAACCGAGAAACCGCGAACTAGTGGAGCGGCTGCGCAAGGCCGGCTTGACCTTTGCCGGACCCAGGAAACAACGAGGCACGAAACTCGCGGGGAAAACGTTTGTCCTCACCGGCACGCTTACTCGCCCTCGCGACCAGGTTAAGAAGATGATTGAAGATGCTGGCGGACGGGTATCGGGCTCAGTCAGCAAGAAAACCGATTATGTGGTGGCGGGGACGGACGCAGGTTCCAAACTCGACAAAGCGAAAGAACTGGGAGTGAGCGTGGTCGGCGAAGATGATCTGGACAAGCTACTGGGGCGCTGAATTCCGCTTCACCCGTCTCGTAAGAACTTACAAATTATTGACATTCTCTTGACAACCACATACTTGTCTCGATCTAACCTTTTCGAGAACGAGTAACCTCTCTGCTACAAGTCGGTTTAATGGAGATGCGCATGGGCGCATAGGGAGCATCGCGGCATCTTGGTGTCGCGGTTGTGCGCTTCTTGCGTTTGCGGTGATCATCCTGGGCGAGGTTTTCGCCCTTCTAGCTCTCGCTCAGGATGACGCCGTCAATTCGAGAGCTCTTCTCATCCTCTCGTAAGTGATCTCCAGGCTCTCCGGCAGGATTCGCGTTTCCCCAACTACGGAAACAAAATTCGCGTCGGCGACCCAGCGTGGCAGCACGTGCATGTGGATGTGACCGGCAACGCCGGCTCCGGCGGCTTTGCCGATGTTCATGCCGAGGTTTATACCGTCGGGAGCGTAGAGCTGCCGCAGCACCCGCTCCATTTTCTGTGACAAGGTCATCATTTCGTACGCCGCCTCGACTGGCAGTTTTTGCAATTCATCGAGATGCGCGAAGGGCACCACCATGACGTGCCCCGGCGTGTACGGAAATGTGTTCAGGACGATGTAACAGTGTTGGCCGCGATGCACGATGCGGGCTTGCGCGTCGTTCCCCGCTTTTGGGAGGTCGCAGAAAATGCAACCGGTGGTCGGGCCCGCGGAGACATAGGCGTAACGCCAGGGCGTCCAGAGATAATCCATCGCAGGGCAGAGTAGCAGATAGCGCCGAGTTTCGGAACTGGAGGAATCGCTGTCGCATTGCAGGGGAAATTCTGTTCAAGCATGAATTTCAGCGAAACATGCACTGGATCGTGTTCCTCTTGACTCCTGGTCCTGACCGGGAGGCCATTAGCTCAGGAGCCTTCACGGTCACGCAGTAGGCAGCGTGTAATTCATTGCGGTCCCGCGGGGGCGAGGGCGCCCGCGCCGCACTGGGCTACGGGGCGTTGGGGCGTATTGCGGTAAGACTGGCATCCATGGCTACTGTTTTCCGGCGGCGGGCCTGGAGGATCTGTTGCAGCAATTGCCAATCGTTGGCAACGTCGTGTTCTGAGGCTTTTGGAGATTTGCTGTTGCGCAGCTCTTCGCGGAGGCGGAGTATCAGAATCTGCTCAGTCAACTCGGGTGGGGCTGAGGTTCGCAGGATATTGTTTCGTGCGAGGCCGAGGTCGACGGTTTCTTCGCCCAGCTTAACCTGCAGCAGGGGATTTCCGGAGCTGTCCAGTCGGGGCACGGAATCTGCCTGCAACTGGCGCCAGGGGTTTTCACTCCACGGATTGCCTTCGGCGAGAGGGCGTTTTAGCGAGTCGAGCCAATTCTGATATACGCGTCGCTGCGCGGCGGCCAGGGGCGGTTCGAGCTCGCGGGTTGGGTCGAAGATCATGGCATCACGTGCCGGGTTGAAACGCTCCGTGCCGACGGCGGCGACTACGAGGCAAGTAGTCAGCACCGGGTGGAGGACGAATAGCGGCACCGTATACTTTTTGGCTTTGAACACGGATTCAGCGACACCGTGCACCGGTTTGCTTCGCCGGATGTTGCCCGGAACCTGAGGAATTACGAAGCTCGACAAGTGCAGCTCAGGATGGCGTTCGCCAAAGTGGACGAATAACTTCGCAATGTGCTTGGGTGTAGTGACTCCAAGATCGCCCACCAGGCTACGATGGAGCGTCTTCGGATAGTAAAAGTTGACCAGGTTGCGGGCAAAGTCCGCACAGTTGTGGGTCACCAAATTGAAGTGGTCGTGGTTGGGCTCCGCATTGTACTTGCGAATTAATGCAGCGTCTTGCTCTTCCGTGGTCTCGATCTGAAAAGCGTAGATGGTCCGGCGGTAGGCCATGCCGACCAGTTCGTCCCAACGCCCGCTTGGAGGCCGGCCCTCGGGACCATCCGGCGCAACGGTCTTGAGGTGATTGCGACGATACTGATCTCTGAGAAAATCAGCTACTTTCTCATCCGCGGACAACGGCACGTTTTCCGGCTTTTCGACGGCGTACAGGTAAGGAATCAGCGGAATCGCAATCCAGTCGTGTCCGGAGATGCCATCATAGCGGCTAATGACCGCGCCCACCTCTCCTGGGGCGCAGCGGCGCAGGACTAGCGGCGACTCCGCACAGACATGAGAGAGGTACACGGCAGCGTGCCCGGTTCCGGCAAAGGCGCCATCGTAGCTGTAGGGCTCTTCCAGCAATAGGGTGACATCGGCATGGAGCTGCGATGTCGCAACCACCAACCAGAAGAATAGCGATCCCAATTTCAGCCGCGTCGTCATAAATCCCTATGTATAAACACAACTGCAGGCGTTTTGATGCTATTGGGGAGGTCAGGTGAGTGCAGTATAAAAGCCCCTTCTCTAAGTCGTGAGTAACGAAAGAGATTGCACTTTCTGGACTACTTATTGGCGGGGGAGGCGAACATCCGCCCAGAAAACCTGTCTCAAAAACAGACCGGTCGAGAGCCGCTTTTAACACGGCTGTAACCTAACGCAATTATTCTCACTTTGGGGTTTGACACTGTTTGCAAGCGGTTGCTATAGTCGAAGAGTTCCCTTTTGGACGCGGGTTCGCTATTTGGCAACGTCCGACCGCTGGGATTGTTCAGGTCCGTCCGCCAGGACGGGCTCCACACAACCTAAGACTCACGCCAGCTGTCCGCTGAAGTAGTTCCCGCATCCATCGCGCACGCGCGAGTACACCAGAGAGGCGATAAACCTTGCTCGACGACAACACTCCCCACAACCAAGATGCATCCACCTCGACTTTGACAGAGAACCTTGAGAGTTCTACGGAAGTCTCTACCCACGAGTCTTCATTACCCGAGCCGTCCAAAGAGGCCGAGCCTCAGGACGAAAAACCGATCACTGCGGGTATCGAGGACTTCGCTTCGGCCCTCGAGAACTTCACTACGGAAAGCGAAGAAGCTGTCCGCGAGGACAAGGTCCTCAAAGGCACCGTGCTGAAGCTCACGGGTACGCATGTGGTCGTGGATATCGGCGCCAAGTCCGAAGGCATGCTGCCTCTGTCCGAGGTGCTCGATTTCGAGGGCAAGCCCAGGTTCCAGCCCGGCGACGAAATCGACGTCATGCGCGATAAGGGCGAAACTGAGGAAGGCTACATCAACCTCTCCCACCAGAAGGCGCAGAAGCTCCGTGCCTGGGACGAAATTGAGAAAGCCTACAACGAGAAGAAGCCGATTCGCGCGACAGTAGTGGAGCGCATCAAGGGTGGTCTCACGGTCGACATTATGGGGGCGAGTGCGTTTCTTCCTGGCTCGCAGGCGGACCTGCGTCCGGCGCGCAATCTCGATGCGGTGAAGGGTAAGGTGCTCGAAGTTGCCATCATCAAGCTGAATAAGAAACGCGGCAACATTGTAGTCTCCCGCAAACAGGTGCTGGAAGGTGAGCAGAGTGAAAAGCGATCCAAGACGCTGGAGCACCTCGAGGAAGGTTCGATTCTCACCGGCGTGGTCAAGAACCTCACAGATTACGGCGCCTTTGTCGACCTGGGCGGCATCGACGGTCTGCTGCACATTACCGATATGTCGTGGGGACGCCTCACTCATCCTCGCGATTTAGTCAATGTGGGCGATCAGATCCAGGTCAAGGTGCTGAAGTTCGATAAGGACAAGCAGCGGGTGTCGCTAGGATTCAAGCAGCTCACACCAGACCCGTGGCTGGATGCGGAACACCGGTATCCGGTGGGTGCGCACGTTGGCGGACGCGTCATTAGCGTCACCGATTACGGCGCGTTTGTCGAGCTGGAACAGGGTATCGAGGGATTGGTACACGTGAGCGAGATGACGTGGTCCAAACGCATGAAGCATCCTTCGAAGCTGGTGAACGTTGGCGACCATGTAGACTGCGTCGTGTTGAACGTGCACCCGCAGGAGCGCCGGATTTCGCTGGGCATGCGGCAACTCGCGGCCAATCCGTGGGACGCTTTGCACGAGAAATATCCAGTCGGCGCGACGGTCGAAGGCCGAGTGCGAAACCTGACCGACTTCGGCGCTTTTATCGAGATCGAAGACGGTATCGACGGCCTGGTCCACGTCAGCAACTTGAGCTGGACCAAACGGGTAAAGCATCCTTCGGAGATTTTGAAGAAGGGAGACCGCCTGAAGGCCGTCGTATTAGCGATCGAGCCGGACAAGCGACGACTTTCGTTGGGAGTAAAGCAGCTTCAGCCGGACGTGTGGGAGAGCTTCTTCAGCCAGCATAAAGTCGGCGACGTGCTGCACGGAAAAGTTCTGCGCGTGGCCAGCTTCGGAGCATTCGTAGAAATCGCAGAAGGCATCGAGGGCCTTTGCCACAACTCCGAAGCAGTCGATGCCAACGGCCAGCCCTTGACCCTGGAGCCGGGGCAGGAGCACGACTTTAAGGTCATCAAAATGAATCAGGAAGAAAAGAAAGTTGGGCTCAGCATCAAGGCCGTCGGCGAGGAAGCTTCACGCACCGAGGTGGAGGCTTACAAGCATCCGGTGTCGAGCACCGGCGGTTCTACGATTGGCGAACTGATGTCGTGGAAGCGCGCTGGGAGCGAGAATAACTGAGAGCGCAAAGACTCCGCAACAAATCCAAGCTCTTGTCATCCCGAGGAGCGAACGCGACGAAGAATCTGGATTTTTCGCGGTGGACGCGACGAACCCAGATCCCTCGCTTCGCTCGGGATGACAAACCCAAAAAGCATGGAGACATCTATTTCAGCAACCCGAACACTCCCACTCCGTTGGTTGTTCCTACGCACACTTTGCCATTCGTGACCATCGGGGTGATGAACTTGTTCCCCGCACCGAACTGATCTCTTCCTCCCGACGCTTGGTTGCTGTTGTATAGCTCGTGCGCAAGATTGGTTGCGTCGTAAGCGTGTAGAACCGCAGTGCCGCCATTCTCCGCGGCCCATACGATCCCATTGCTGGTCCCGTTGGCGGAGATGCTCGGAGTCGCGCCAGGAAAACCGAAGGCATTGCCCGTCTGAGATGCGGGAGTACTGGCGAGCTGCGCGTTGGTGATGGCAAAAGCCTTAATGTTATCCCCTACCGCCCCGTAGTAAACCGTGTTGTTGAAGTAGGCGGGCATGGAAAATACCCCACCCGCCAAAGCACCTTGGATCACCTGGTACGCGTTGTTCGCGCTGGGACTGAATTTCCCCATCGCGTCGCGGTCGACCACATAGATATTCGAGTCCTTGCCAGCGCCGACCGCGAGATGCCGTGTGCGGCCTGATCCGTCTGTCAGATCGGGCAATACGAGCGCTCCCCCGGAGCCAAGATCCTCATCCGAGCCGTTTTCCGCTCCTTGGTTGAACATTTCAAAATAGTCAGACACCGCTAACCCACGGTTGGCGGTCGAAATCTTGAGGAAGGCGTTTCCGAAATCACCCTGGCTGGGAAACCCATTGGCATCGAGTACGGAGTCAAAAGTGCCGTTCGCGTCCAGAAGAAAGATGTTCCCGGAAGAGTCAACAGCAGGCCCCGCGCCGCTCATCCACACAGAGCCTTCACTGCCGTTCGGAGTCACATTCAACACGCTGACCTGCGCCAGCGTTAACTGGTCGAAGCCCATAATCCAGCCGGTATAGGGACCAATGTCACAGTGAGAAGTCCAGGCCGTATAGATCACACCGTTGAGCAACGTCAGTCCAGCCCGTTCTGCATGCTGCCCGGGAGCGAACACAACCTTTCCTCCCGAGCTGTTGGCGCCAGTTCCGGGAAAAGAAGCCTGGATATTCTGTGGGCCACCAAACTGCTCGGTGCCGCTAGTTGCGTCCAGGGCGTGCAGTCGCTGGTGATAATTTCCGGCCCCGTCCTTCGACATTGCGACCACGTAAATGGTGCCGTGCGAACCCGCTTTGGGGTCAATCACCGGGGTCGCGGTAACTCCGATCTCTGGCGTTATCTGGCCGCAGCCGTGGTCGTCGCTGGTGGTTTCGCCAGCGGCCAGCATTGAGACTTGCCAGAGAAGCGTTCCGGTATCAGCATCGAAGCCATAAACGCTGCCATGCTCCGTTTCGACGTAGAGCAGGTTATGCATCCCGTGGTTAGGGATGCTTACCTGCGCCAGATAAAGCGGCTGGGCATCGACTTTCCCGTCCACACCGATGACAAAAAGCCTTCCGAAACTGGAAGAGTTCACATTGCCGGGCGTAAGAATCGTTTCGGTGAGATTCTGTCCGCTGCGGGCGTTGTCGTTGTGGTATGTGGTCACATTGGCCCCAGTCGTGGTCGGCGGCGTTGGTATCGTCGTCGACTGCTTTACCGGCGAGTTCCCATTGCAGCTCACCAGATACAGACCTAAAATCGCAATCAAGGTGATGGCGCCGAGAACACTGAAGCCAATTAACCCAGAATATTGAACCCGACTCTTTAGCATTGCTTGAAGCCGCTTCAAAATCATCCTCCCCAGGAATTCGCCACCGTGAACTCTAATGGTAAACCTCGCTTTGCTGAAGAATGTCATAAACCTAATCCCGTGGCTTCGACTAAGGCTATGATTTCGTTTTGAATCCTGAGGAGAATCTGCTGAATGCTCCTACCTCAATCCGCGGGTTGAACTATGTCGTCGGGTCAGTGTGGCACGATGAGTCCAACCGGCAAGTGCGGCTGCGTCGCTTGTTCATGGCCGGGGGTTGGCAAGTCTGGAAGCGGCTCATTCGAACTCCGGTCGTCGTTCCTCTCTTCAACGGGTTCCGCTTTCGCGCGTATCCCGACTGTCACCTCTCGTCGGCTGTACTTTACTCGCGGATCCCAAATTTCAAGTGCCTGGCATTCCTGGGGAAACATATCGAAAACGGAAGTTTCCTCGACATTGGAGCCAACGTCGGGCTGATCAGCCTCCTTCTGGCCGACAAGATCCAACATGCGATCCTGTTCGAACCGAACCCTGTCGCGGCAGCCCGCGCCCGCGAGAACCTCGCACTCAATCACCTGAGCTTTGAAGTTCATGAAGTAGCCTTATCGGACCAGGCTGGAACTGTGGAACTCGAAAACGCAGGAAGCGTGGATTCGTGCAACCGCACCGTAGTTGGCTTCACCACGTCCGTCCCAACCATTTCCGTGCCACGCATTACTCTTGACAGCTTTTTAGCGGAACGTGGGGCGCTGGCGGCTTCTATTTCAGCGGTCAAGATCGACGTAGAAGGACACGAGAACAGCGTGCTGCGCGGTATGTTGGGTTTCCTGGAGACACATCGTCCGAGGTTGGTGATGTTTGAATATCTGCAGCGAACGAATTTCGTGGAAACACTGGAACTTTTTTCCCGAGTAGGCTATCGCGTGATGGAACTCAAGGCAGGTGAGCCAACGTGGGCCACCCTACAAGTACCCCCGCTGCAAGACCTCTTCGCCTGTCCGGAAGAACTGGCAGCTGAATTTGTTCCTTCTGATTAGACCTTCTTCAGAAATAGCGTGGACCAAAACACATGTCATCCGAGCAAAGCAAGGGGGATCCAGGTTCTTGCCTGCACCGTCTGAAATGCCGACGCAGCCAGACACCCAGATTCCTCGCTCGCTCAGGATGACGACGCGTAATGGGATAGGGCGACTTCGAGATGTCTTACTTCACATCAATCCGCAAGATGATGTTCACGATCTTTCGGTCGTCGAATTGGCTCACCGTCTTGGTGTCGCTCTTTTGGCCCTTGTACTGGGCATAGACTTCATAGTCGATGTTCGGGGAGAGCTCCGGGAAGTGATACGAGCCGTCAGCGCCGACAATGTAACTTTTCACCGCTCGGGTGCGGGTGTTGGAAAGGTAAACCACAGCATCGGGTAGAGGATTATCGTGGCGATCGAGCACCTTGCCCGTCAGCATGCGGCCGACAACCTCCTTGTCCTTGTCTTTCGCGTAGGAAGTAGCAACGACGGCGAAGGCGAGAAGCACCACCAGCGCTACAACTCGATACTCTCTCATGTGGTTCTCCTCTAAGCTTGCTGGCAACTGTTTTGGACAGTTTGCTATTTCAGATGCAATCCGGTGTCGACACGCTCATCCCCGTCGACGTGTACTTTGACCTCTTCCCCCTGCAACGGGTTCCCATTCGCAGACTTGTGACCTTTCGTATCGGCCCAGATCACATAGTCCTGCTTGCCCGCAGGGACCCGCTCGGCGAACTCGCCATTGTGATCTGAGTACACCTCCCAGCGCGCCTTCTTTTCATTCTGGCGGCGAATCTTGATCTTGACTCCGTAAACAGGATGGTCGTCCGGCCCCCACACGGTGCCGAAGATCACGGCATAGGGTGTTTCGTGCTTGTCTTCCGCTGGCAAGAAGTTTCCCGCAGCAGCGGCAGTCCTGCCGAGGCCCAGGATCGCAGCGACGCACAGCCGAAGAGTTGCCATTCGATAACCGCGGGAGTAAAACTCTAACCGGCGGGGCAAAGGCGTGCGGGACCTAGAGATCACCGTCTTCGACTTCCTCTTCGTCGTCCTCCTCGTAGATCTCCTCATCCACGGGCTTCAACTCAATGGGACTGACCGTAATTATTTCGAAGTCGGTACCGCACTCAGGGCAGGAGACGATTTCTCCTTCATCGACCTCATCTTCGTCGATGTCCAGGTCGGTTTCGCATTCCGGACAATGAACCACAAAGGCCTCCATTCAATTAACCCTCTGATAATATTTAGTGTCTCTTGAGCCGCAGGTCAAGTGCTCGATGGCGAAAAGCGGCTAAGCGCAGCGGAACATCTTGGCTGTTGGCTATTCTAACAACTGTTATGAACCTCCAACGCTATGGCGAAGCAAGTTCTCGTAATGGGCGTCTGTTGGCCCGCGTCGACCTATACGCCGCTCTGGTTTCGATAGCCACGACAGCGATCATGATGCCGGCGTTTGCCGTCGGCCAGGACACTTTGCCTAAGTTCTCAGCGGATCCGCAGATCACCACCGCCGCGCGGCAAATCTCGGTGGCGCGGATTCGGTCCACGATCGAGAAGCTGGTCAGCTTTCAGACTCGCTCGACCCTTTCCGCACAGGATCCGGCTTCGATCGCGTCAGGACATGGTATCGGCGCAGCCCGGGAATGGATCAAGTCCGAATTCGAGCGCTATTCGCACGACTGCGGCGGGTGCCTCGAAGTCAAGGTCGACAGTTTCACCGAAGTGCCGGGCGGCAGAATTCCCAAACCCACCGAAATCACCAATGTTTATGCGGTGATGAAGGGTAGCGATCCGGAGAGCGCCAAGCGCATCGTACTGGTCACCGGCCACTACGATTCGCGCAACAGCGACAACCTTGACAGCACGTCGCTGGCTCCCGGGGCTAACGACGATGGCAGCGGCACTGCCGTGAGTTTGGAATGTGCCCGCGTTCTCAGCCGGCTGAAGTTTCCCGCGACCATCATTTTTCTGACCGTTGCCGGCGAGGAGCAAGGCCTGAACGGCAGTCATCACTTCGCGCAAATGGCCAAGTCCGCGGGATGGAACATTGAAGCGGCGCTGAATAATGACATCGTGGGCGGAGACCGCAGCCCGCAGCAGGACAACAGCGTAGTGCGCGTCTTTTCGGAGGGCGTGCCGATGGCTGCCACCGACAGCGACTTGCGCCAAATCCGCAGTCTCGGCGGCGAGAGCGATTCGTCCTCCCGGCAACTTGCCCGCTACATCGCCGAAGTCGGTCGCACTTATGACGCTGGGGTCAAACCAATGCTGATCTTTCGCCTCGACCGCTACCTGCGCGGTGGCGATCACAGCTCATTCAATGAGCAAGGATTCGCCGCGGTGCGCTTTACCGAATTCCGCGAAGACTACAACCATCAGCACCAGAATGTTCGCACGGAAGACGGTGTTGAATTCGGCGACCTGATTAAGTTCGTCAACTTTGACTATATGGCCAATGTCGCGCGCCTGAACGCAGCCACGCTGGCATCGCTGGCCTCTGCGCCCGCGCCGCCGGCCAAGGTCCGTCTGCTGACCACAAAACTGGAAAACGATTCCACCCTAACCTGGGATCCATCCCCGGGCGGCCGTGCCGTGAGCTATGAAGTGCTTTGGCGAGTGACCACGAGCCCTGGGTGGGAACACGCGCGAACCGTGGGAAATGTTACTCGCACCACGCTTCCGACATCGAAGGACAATGTGACCTTCGCCGTATGCGCGGTGGATAGCCAAGGCCACCGCAGCCTCGCAGTGATGCCAGTCCCAGAGCGGTAAGTCGCCAACCTGTTAGAATATGCGAACCGCCTGCTTCATTTGAGGTACAAGTTGTCAGCCCAGGCAGCCGGTCACTGAGAACTGGCAACGGCACTTATGTATCGTGGACGAACTTTCTCGCTGAGTTTGCCTCCCTTCACTAAGGCTGTGAAGTGGCTCGTTATCATCAATGCCGCGGTCTACCTGGTCATCACGCTGCTGCAGGTTTTTACTCCCGACTTAGGTTTCGAGGCCTTCCACTTGCTTGGCTTGGTCCCCTACCTGGTTGCGCATGGGGCGATTTGGCAGGTGGTCACCTATTCCTTCGTACATGCGGGACTCTTTCACCTGCTGTTCAACATGCTTGCTCTATGGATGTTTGGCGCACAGTTTGAATCGGATTGGGGCCGGAAGCAATTCCTGGAATTCTATTTCTTTTGCGTCGTAGGCGCGGCCCTCACCACGGTTGCGGTTTCCTACTCTCACTTCGGCGGCGTAACGCCGTCCACTACCACGGTAGGCGCGTCGGGAGGAATCTACGGCATCCTGATGGCATTTGCGATGATCTATGGCGATCGCGAAATCATGCTGTTCCCGCTCCCCTTTTCTATTCGCGCCAAATATTTTGTGGCTGCCATCGCCTTTGTCGCCCTGATCGGTGCGATCGGCGCGGCTGCGCCCGGCCGTGGAGAAGCCGTCGCCTACTTCGCCCATCTGGGCGGGCTGCTCTTTGGGTTCCTGTATCTTAAATTTCTGCCCAAGCGTGGTCTGTCGTTTGGCGCGTCGGAACGTTACTTCAGCGTGCGAAATTCCTATTACCGGTGGAAGCGCCGCCGGGCCGCCCGCAAGTTCGAAGTATTCATGCGCAAGCAGAATCGCCCCTTAAGCGGGACCTTCGACGAACACGGCAACTACGTCCCACCCGACGATTTGGACAAAAAGAATGGCGGTTCGAAATCCGGCTGGGTGAATTAGCTTACGTGTGCCAGTGCCCGCATCCGACCCCTCCGACGCACGCCGTCGTCCCGGGTGGTAGAGCAAGGTTCGACAAGGTTCGTTGCTCGGGCTCGACTCTGTTTCGCAGCCTCAACCAAAGAACTTCTGAAACTCCGCGAACACCAGGGCCGGCAACTCATCCCGCTTTGCCGTTCCTTTGAATCCAAGGTCGTGACCTGCGCCCTCCATCCGCAGCAGCCGGGTCTTCCCTGGAATCAGAGTCAGAGCTGACTCGATTTCCTCCGGAGATCCGAACGGATCGCGCGTTCCGTGCACAAACAGCGCAGGCGTACGTAGGTTTGGCAGGTGCTGGATCCGGAGTTGGCCACGCTTCCGGGGAGGGTGCAATGGGTAGGAGAGCAGCAGTAAGCCCTCGACAAGATCAGGCTGATTGGCGCAGAGCATCGTCGACTGGCGACCTCCGTAGGAATGCCCGCCGAGAACCATGCGCCCCGGGACCAGTTTGCGAAGAGCGGTGACCGCATTCTGCAGACCTTCGCGGTCGTGATTGGCGTCTCCGGGCCGAGGCGGGCCGTACGGCCGGTTCTGGCGATAGGGCAGATCACAGCGGAGGACGGTCATGCCTGCCCCAGCAAAGACATCCGCTAAGGCCACCAGCAGCGGAACCCGTGAGTTCGATCCGGCCCCATGAGTAAGCACCAAACCGTTTCCGACCGGCGTGGCGGGCCGATGAATGAATCCGCGGACATCCGGGTCGACCGATGTATCAACGAAAGTCTCGGGAATGGGCAGCATTTGCGCAGACGACAACGCTAGTATGACTGTTTCTGGACGCAGCCCGGGAAAAATGTTCTGTCGCTCAGGCGGTCAGGGCTTCTTCCAGCTTTTCGTAAATCTTCACCGTGCGAATCTCATGAGAGAGCTTGGCCCAGCAGCGCAACACTTCGGGATCTTCCAGCGCAGCGCGGCGAGCCTCTTCGGACTTCCAGTATCGAAGCAGTATGTATTCGTCGCGAGACTTAGCATCGCGATAGAGAAAGTCACGGCTAAATCCGCCAGCGGAGAGCGCCGCAATCAAGGCTCGCATTGTGAGAAGAGACGCTTCTTCATTCCCAGGCAAGGGTTGAAAGATAGCAACCGAAAGTATTTCCTGCGACATGACGATTATTGTCTCTGGCGTGTCAAGCGCCGCATATCTTTGTGCTACGTCGCACGCGCGATCTGCTACGTTGCACGCGCGAGGACGCGCGCGTCTACTTCTTTGTCTTTTCGTCCGTCACTATGTGAAGCCGCATGAGATTCGTCGAACCCGACGCCATCTGTGTTCCGGCCACTACAGCGAGTACATCGCCAACCTTAATGCGACCCTGACGGAGAAGCTCCCGCTCGGCGGTGGTGACCATATCTTCGGCGCTGCGGGCTTGCGCCGTCCGCACCGGACGCACACCCCAGAAAAGATTCATCCGGTTACACACCGGCAAAATTTGGCTAAAGGCAAAGATCGCGGCTTTGGGACGATACTTCGAAATCATCCGCGCCGTATTCCCGGTCTCGGTGAAAACGGCGATCGCTCCCATGCGCAGGTCTTCGGCAGCGTGCGACACAGACTCACAAATAGCTTCTGCGACAGTAATCGAATGCCTCTCCCGGCGGCGCCGGGGCTGAGTAAAATCACCCGAATTTCCCTCCGCCTCAACCACGATTCGAGCCATCATTTCGACGGCTTCGCGGGGATAGAGCCCGTTGGCGGTTTCGGCGGATAGCATGACGGCATCGCTGCCGTCGAAGATTGCGTTGGCGACGTCGCTGGCCTCGGCGCGCGTGGGGCGCGGGTTTTCGATCATCGATTCCAGCATTTGGGTTGCGGTAATCACCGGCTTGCGCCACTCGGCCGATCTCCGGATCACGTATTTCTGGATGACCGGAACTTTCTCGGGCGGCATTTCCACGCCGAGATCGCCGCGCGCCACCATGACGCCATCGGATGCTTCGAAAATTTCTTCCAGCCGCTCGAGACCCTGAGGTTTTTCGAGTTTGGCAATTACAGGAAGATCAGAGCCGTGGTTGGCGATGATTTGCTTTACCTCGCGAACGTCGGCCGCCGAGCGCACGAACGATATCGCAAGCATGTCGACGCCGTGCTTTAGGCCAAACTCGAGGTCGGCGCGATCCTTGTCGGTAAGGGCGGGAATGGAGAGCGCGATCCCGGGAAGATTGATGCCTTGGTGCTGCCCCAGTTGGCCGCCGTTGATGACTTCGCATTCGACATCTTCGGCGTGGATGCGAATTACGCGCAACTCAATCAGCCCGTCAGTGAGCAGAATGCGGGCGCCCGGTTTCACTTCTTTCGCCAGCCCCTGAAATGTGGTCGAGATCAGGGTCGCGGTGCCTTCGATATCGCGCGGCGTGATGGTGACGTGAGATCCGGGTTTGAGCGTGACCGGAGTTCCGCCCTTCAGTCGGCCGGTACGAATCTTGGGACCCTGCAGGTCCTGCAGAATGCAGATGGTGCGATTCTCCTGCTCAGCGGCGCGGCGCAGGCGCTCGATGTGCCGGGCGTGCTCTTCGTGCGATCCGTGGGAGAAGTTCAGGCGGGCCACGTCCATGCCGAGACGCATGAGGTCGCGCAGCATGGCTTCGGAGTTGCAGGCCGGACCGACGGTGCAGATGATTTTGGCGCGGCGATCTGCGCCGCGGACGTTAGAAGCGGCAGGAGATGGCTCCGCTTGTGCGCTGACGACTCGCTTAGAAGACTTGCCCGATTTCAAAATCGTTTCCGATCGCAGTGGTGATGGATTTCATTATTGTATACGGCGCGTGTGGGACGGACACTCCTGTCCGTCGCCATTTGACTTTGCAGGAGTAGGGCGGACGCCCTTGTCCGCCGCCGTTGACTTTGATTTCTTGGTCGGAAGTGCCGATTCGGGAATATTACCAGTAGTATCCGTACCCCCTCCCCCTGATCTTTTGGAATCATGGGGTTAGGGCGAGACCACCCCAAAATCTTTGAGGAATAAGGGTTTACAGGTAAAATATTCCGAAATAAAGACTTAGCCGACGTAATTCCTGAAATGGTCTTTTGGGACATCCCCCAAGTTCGAATCTATTCCGTTGTCAACGAGCTAATGTCGCGTTGGGAAATAATATCCTTTTGGCAAGGTCGCGGTCAAGACTGTAACTTTCATGCTCGTTTCCCCTTCTAATCAGTATTCATGCGTTCAACGGTTCATCGAAGGAAGGCTCGATGTCACTAAACGTGACTACGGTATTGACTGTATTGCCCCCGAGGGATGTCTGAGCTAGCTTAATGATGTCCTCTCCATTTTCAGACGCTGTGTTGTCCTCTCGATGTGCGCTCGGTTGAGTTGCGGTTCGCGGTGATTCCAATGAGATCAGCCCAACGGGTCAGACGTCTCGAAGAAGCGGTTGACTTGCTGCTATGCGAGCTTACTGCGGTGCCGGATATGACCGAACCACAGGAGGACATTCTGTCCAGTGGCCGCATCCACGGGATTGGCCCGAAGGTCATGAAACGAGCGGCTGCCAAGATCGGGATCGTGTTCGAGAGGCAAGTCCATCCAGACATGAGAGGCTTGCGAACCTACTGGAGACTTCCAGCGAAAGCAGCATAGGGGATGGCCCGCAACTAGTTGCCATTCTGCAAGAGTTCGCGGGCGAGGACGCCTGGCGCCACACGCGGTTGCGGCGCAAGCAAATGCAGAGATCGTTGGTCGGCAGGCCTCCTCAGGATGACCCCACGAACTTTAGCTGGGAATTTACTTTTACCGGTGCGCCGGGTAGTTTGTGGCGCTGGCGCAGGCGGACTTGCAGGTCATCCAGAAACTGTTCGCGTTTAAAGTGACCGAGGCGTGCTCGATTCGCAGGCCGGAGCGGAACTTGTCTCCTGGAGTTCCGCGATCATCCATGACCAGATCCGGCCCATGCCATTTGCCTACAAGATGCATGAACCCCCGCCCTTGCCCGGCAAAAATCTGTGGTTCGACCAGGCCAAACTCTATCAGGCTGTTCTCGGTGCTCCGCCAGCCGTCATAAATCGTTCCGCTCAACTCGAGAGGCTGGGTCGTATCCCGCGAGGTACAGAGGCAGGCCGTGCCTTGCATGCCGCCGGTGGGACGCAAGCCATCCAGGCGAAACCGGGAAAACTCAGAAGCCGGATGGAAATAAAGAAATAGTGGATACTCACTGCCGCCCTGGGTATGCAGCGTCCCGGATCCCCACCAGGTCAGCAGAGGCGTCCAGCGCCCGCCGATATGAAGGGCCCACGGGTCGGTCACGGCGACCAACGTGTAGAGCAAGGCCCCGCCGACCACGCCGACAACGGCCAGCCAGAAAAGGTTTGCAAGACAGCCGGACCGCTGTCGCATCGCTCGAGTATATCCGATGGCGTGCGTGCCGCCTCAATCTCGATGATGTCCAGTTTCCCGGGAAGGTCGCGGACAGCTTGACCTGGAAAAGCGAAACCCGCCAGCAGCGGACATCGCAACGCTCGTCTCTCGCTAAAGACCGGGATAGCGAAAACGCGGCTAGGGGGTTGCTTCGAACATGACGGCGGCACTGAATAAAGCGGTTTGCTTCTGATTACTTGGTTGCGGTTTGCGGGGCTGGCATGGCCTTTAGTTCTTTGCCCAGGAAGGCGCGGGGGAAGAGCATGGCGTTGAACTCCGCTCCGATCAGGATGACGAGCGAGATGAGGTACATCCACACCAGGAGTGCGATGGCGGCGCCGAGCGAGCCGTAGATGATGCTGTAATCCGCGTAGTTCTGCAAATACCAGCCAAACAGTGATGTGGAAAGGAACCAGAGTACGGTAGCCAGGGTAGCGCCTGGCAATACGCTGTGCCACGGCTGGGTGCGGGGTACGGCATTGTGGTAGATGAGCGCGATCACTGCGATGCTTGTGAGCGTTGCGATGAGCCAGCGGATGGCGGTCCACATCAGCAGAACGTAAAGGCCGAACTCTTGGTTCAGGTGGAACAGGATGTTTCGTTCGATGCGGCTTCCAGAGGCCACCAGAATGGTCGCAAAGGTCAGGGGCGTCCCCGCGAGAATTACGAGGGAGAAGGCAATCATCCGCTCTTTTACCAGGCCCCAGGTTTTCGGCAGCTCGTAGCAGCGACGAAAACCTTCCATCCAGGAAATCATTACCCCGGAGGCCGTCCACAAAGTGATGAGAGAAGCGCTGATCAGGAGCCCGACCGAGCGCGGCGAATTTCCCTGCAGATAAGAGAGAGCGGTGGGGCTTCCGGCGGGCAGAATCCTGTCCAAGGCATACGTAATCTCGCGCAGGTAGGCAGCAGTCTTGCGGGAGTTGGCCAGCACGGCCCCCACGACTAAAAGCAATGGAAAAAAGGTCAGAATCGAGGAATAGGCCGACGCTTTCGCAATGGCGAACGCATCATGCTCGAACGCACGCCAGAATGCCAGCCGCAACAGGTTGAAAAAACGCAGTATCACCGGTCCCAGAGTATTGCGCCGGGGCATGGCGTGCAACTGGGAAGTGAGTTCCGGTTCCCGGTCGGGAAATTGTTGCGGGTTGGCGGCCATAGGGTTTCAGGTGTAGCGTGACCAAAACACTTGTCATCCCGGGATGACAGTTCGTAAGTGTAACGCAGAAAAGGCAAAAGGGCGGCTCGAATTAACACCGCCCTTTTTGTTGTTCCTGCTGTTACTCCGCTGTCAGTTCCTCGGTCTCGCCTTCGTGCCGCATCAGCTCCAGCGCTCGCTCGGCTTCCTCGTACGCTTGCGAGACTTCCTCCTGCACCTTCGCGGCCGCTTCTTCCATTTCTGGCGAGAGGCGAACATTGCGGTAGTACTCCATGCCGGTGCCCGCCGGAATGAGGCGTCCGACGATGACGTTCTCCTTCAGGCCGCGCAGGTGATCGACGGCACCTTGAATCGATGCCTCGGTCAGGACGCGGGTTGTCTCCTGGAAGGAGGCCGCTGAGATGAACGAGTCGGTCGAGAGCGAGGCTTTGGTGATACCTAAGAGCAGCGGCCGGCCTGTGGCCGGACGTCCGCCCTGCGCAATCACGCGCTCGTTCTCTTCGGCGAAGCGGAATTTGTCGACTTGCTGTTCCAGCAGGAACTGGGTGTCGCCGACGTCTTCCACCTTGCGCCAACGCATCATCTGGCGAACGATCACTTCGATGTGCTTGTCGCTGATGTTCACGCCCTGCAGACGGTAGACTTCCTGGATTTCGTTTACCAGGTACGACTGCAGTTCCTTTTCGCCGAGCACGGCTAAGATGTCGTGCGGGTTGAGCGGGCCGTCCATGAGCGGTTCGCCCGCCTTGACGCGCTCGCCTTCCTGCACGTTGATGTGAACGCCGCGCGGAACCGAGTATTCCTTTTCGGTGCCGTTGTCGGCGATCACATACATCTTGCGCTGACCCTTTGAAACCTCGCCGAATTTAACTGTGCCATCGATTTCGCTGATGACCGCGGTCTCATGCGGTTTGCGCGCTTCGAACAGTTCGACCACGCGTGGCAGACCACCAGTGATGTCTTTGGTTTTGGTAGTCTCGCGCGGGATCTTGGCCAGCACGTCGCCGGGGAAAGCCGTGTCGCCGTCCTGCACCATAAGATGGGCGCGGGAGGGCATGAGGTAACGCTTGCTGGTTTTGCCCTTGATCACGATCGCAGGTTGGCGCTTCTCGTCGGGCGAATCCGCGACGACGTGACGCGACAGTCCGGTGACTTCGTCCACTTCTTCGTGGAGGGTGACGCCTTCCTGCAGGTCCTTGAACTGAATCGTGCCGCCGATTTCGGTCAGGACGGAGAAGGTGTATGGATCCCACTCGACCATGACCTTGCCGAGTTGGACCGGATCGCCTTCGTTGACCTTGACCTTGGCACCGTAGACGACGGCGTAGCGCTCCCGCTCGCGGCCCTTTTCGTCGACCACCGCGATCGAGCCCTGGCGATTCATGACTACCAGGTCTCCAGATTTGGCTTTTACGGTTTGGAGGCCGACGAAGCGCACGATGCCGTTGGTCTTGGCTTCCAAACGCGATTGCTCGGAGACTCGCGATGCCGTACCGCCGATGTGGAAGGTACGCATGGTGAGCTGGGTTCCCGGCTCGCCGATGGACTGAGCGGCGATGACGCCGGTGGCTTCGCCGAGTTCGACGAGTCGGCCCGAAGCCAAGTTGCGGCCGTAGCACATGACGCAGACGCCACGCTTGGATTCGCAGGTGAGCACGGAGCGGATTTTTACCCGCTCGATGCCGGCAGCTTGAACCGTGCCGGCGAGTTCTTCCGTGATCTCCTGGTTGATGTCGACTACCACGTTGCCGTCGTAGTCTTTTAGTTTTTCGAGCGACACGCGGCCCACGATGCGGTCGCGCAACGGCTCAATGACTTCGCCGGCTTCGACAATACCGGCGACGTAGATGCCATCGACGGTGCCGCAATCGTATTCGCTGATGATTACGTCTTGCGCGACGTCGACCAGTCGGCGGGTTAGGTAGCCCGAGTCGGCCGTCTTGAGAGCCGTGTCGGCCAAGCCTTTGCGCGCGCCGTGAGTCGAGATGAAGTACTCCAGCACGGTCAAACCTTCGCGGAAGTTGGCCGTGATTGGAGACTCGATGATTTCGCCGGAGGGTTTGGCCATCAATCCACGCATGCCGGAGAGCTGGCGGATCTGCTGTTTCGATCCGCGGGCGCCGGAGTCGGCCATGACGTAAATTGGATTGATGAAACCTTCCTTGTCGCGCTGCTGCATCTGGCCGAACATTTCGTCCGCGACCTTCTCGGTGATGCCGGACCAGATTTCAATGACTTTGTTGTAACGTTCGCCGTTGGTGATGGCGCCGTCGAGATATTGCTGCTGCACTTGTACTGCCTGCTTCTCGCCATCTTTCACCAGGCTCTTTTTGTTGTCCGGGATGACCATGTCATCGATGCCGATGGACAGGCCGGCGCGGGTTGCGAAGCGGAAGCCCAGGTCTTTGACCTCGTCAAGCATCTTGACCGTGGTTTCGAGGCCGAAGCGGAGATAGCCGTAGCTGACTAATTGACCGATGCCCTTCTTCTTCAGTAAGCCGTTGATGAACGGCATGCCTGGCGGAAGGTGATCGTTCAGAATGGCGCGGCCTACCGTCGTGTTCAGGAAGCTTCGCTCATACTGCACCGGCTCGGTGTGGGTAATTTCCTGATCGTCGTACGTGGCGGTCAGGTCGATCACTTCTCCCGTGTAGCGCAGACGGATCGGAGTCAGGGTTTCTACTTCGCCCGATTCGAGCGCCATCAACACTTCCTCGATGTTAGCGAACGAGCGGCCTTCACCCTTGGCGCCGGGCTTCGCTTTGGTCAGATAATAAAGACCGAGCACCATGTCCTGCGTGGGGACGGTGATCGGATGTCCCGACGCGGGCGAAAGAATATTATGCGAAGACAGCATCAGCACGCTGGCTTCGACCTGCGCTTCTGGAGACAGCGGGATGTGTACCGCCATCTGGTCGCCGTCGAAGTCGGCGTTGAATGCGGTGCAGACCAGCGGGTGAATCTTGATGGCCTTGCCTTCGACCAGCACCGGCTCGAATGCTTGAATGCCTAGGCGGTGGAGGGTTGGGGCGCGGTTCAGGAGCACTGGGTGGTCTTTGATGACCTCTTCGAGAATGTCCCAGACAATCGGTTCCTGCTGCTCCACCATTTCCTTGGCTTGCTTGATGGTGGTGCAGTGTCCGGTCTGTTCGAGCCGGTGATAGATGAACGGCTTAAAAAGTTCGAGCGCCATCTTCTTGGGCAAACCGCACTGGTGCAGCTTGAGCTCCGGACCAACGACGATGACGGAACGTCCCGAGTAGTCGACGCGCTTGCCGAGCAAGTTCTGGCGGAAGCGGCCTTGCTTGCCTTTCAGCGTGTCGGAGAGTGACTTCAGGGGTCGGTTGTTGGCGCCACGCAGTACGCGTCCGCGGCGTCCGTTATCGAATAGGGCGTCCACGGCTTCCTGCAGCATGCGCTTTTCGTTGCGCACGATGACTTCCGGCGCGTGCAGGTCCATCAGCTTCTTCAACCGGTTGTTGCGGTTGATGACGCGGCGATACAAATCATTCAGGTCGGAAGTGGCGAAGCGTCCACCGTCCAATGGAACCAAGGGGCGAAGCTCGGGTGGAATGACCGGGATCACATCCAGGATCATCCAGTTTGGTTTGTTGCCGCTCTTGCGGAAGGCTTCGACAACTTTCAGACGCTTGGCGTACTTGAGCCGCTTCTGCAGCGAGTTTTCGTGCTTCATCTTCTCGCGCAGTTCGGTGGACAGGCCTTCGATGTCGACGCGCTTGAGCAGTTCTTTAATCGCTTCGGCGCCCATCATGGCTTTGAAGCCCGTGGGGCGGAACTGCTGGTCGAGTTCGCGGTACTTGGTTTCGTCCTTGATGACTTCGTGATCCTTGACCGGAGCTTCGCCGGCCTCGACTACCACGTAGGCTTCGAAATAAAGTACGGACTCGAGGTCGCGCAGCGAGATATCGAGGAGGTGGCCGATACGGCTGGGCAGTCCTTTGAAGAACCAGACATGCGAGCAGGGCGATGCCAGCTCGATGTGTCCCAGGCGCTCGCGGCGAACTTTGGACAATGTGACTTCGACACCGCACTTGTCGCAAATGACGCCGCGGTGCTTCATGCGCTTGTACTTGCCGCAGAGACACTCCCAATCGGTTACCGGACCGAAGATGCGGGCGCAGAACAGGCCGTCGCGCTCGGGCTTGAAGGTGCGATAGTTGATGGTCTCCGGTTTAGTGACTTCGCCGTGCGACCAGCTCCGGATCTTTTCCGGAGAAGCGAGGCTGATGCGAATAGCATCGAAATCGGCGATAGGGTTTGCCAGGTCAAAGGGGCTCGAACGAAACAAGGTAATCCTCGGCTTCCTGCGGAAGTACGCCCCCGCGGGCGGCTCTCGAAATCAGTCGTTGGTCGTTCGTCGTTCGTCGCCAGCAACATTTCTTGATCCACAGCTCCAAGAGCAATCACCATGGATCTGGTTCTAGAATCTTGTGTTGGTTGGCCGCTGGCCGCCAACGACGGACGGCCAACGACCAACGACGAGTGCTTAATCTGCTGCAGCCAGGGCCGGTTTCTTTTCTGTGGCCTTGATCAATTCCACATCCAGGCACAGCGATTGCAATTCTCGAATCAGCACGTTGAACGATTCCGGCACGCCCGGCTCCATCGCGGCTTCGCCCTTGACGATGGCCTCGTAAATCTTGGTGCGGCCATAAACGTCGTCGGATTTCGCCGTCAGCAGCTCCTGTAAGATGAACGCCGCTCCGTATGCTTCTAGCGCCCAGACTTCCATTTCTCCGAAACGCTGGCCGCCGAACTGCGCCTTGCCGCCAAGCGGCTGCTGGGTGATCAGCGAGTACGGACCGATCGAACGCGCGTGAATCTTGTCGTCGACCAAGTGCGACAGTTTGAGCATGTAAATGTAGCCAACCGTAATTGGCTGCTCGAACTTGTTTCCGGTCATGCCGTCGTATAAGTAGGTTTTGCCGGACTCCGGCAGACCTGACTGCTTGAGCAGCGCCTTGATCTCGCTTTCTTTAGAGCCGTCGAACACCGGCGAACCAGTGAAGACGCCGCGGGTCAGAGTCGGAGCGACGGCCATCAGTTCCTCATCGCTGAGATCGCTGATGGTGTCGGCCAGCACCGTGTCCTTGAACAGAGCCTTGAGCTCACGCCGAATTGCATCTTCGCGAGTGTTCTCAGCTAGCATTTTCGCGATCTTGCCGCCTAGCTCATGCCCTGCCCATCCCAGGTGGGTTTCGAGAATCTGGCCCACGTTCATACGGGAAGGAACGCCCAGCGGGTTAAGCACGATCTCGACCGGCGTGCCGTTGTCGAGGTAAGGCATGTCCTCTTCCGGCAGAATGCGGGCGATGACGCCTTTGTTTCCGTGACGGCCGGCCATTTTGTCTCCCACGCTCAGCTTGCGCTTCATGGCTATGTAGACTTTAACCAGCTTGATCACGCCCGGCGGCAGTTCGTCGCCCTTGGTCAGCTTGTCTTTTCTCTCGTTGACAATCTTCTTGAGCACGTCGATCTGACGCGAGGTCATTTCCTCGATCTCGTCGATCTGCTCGTTAACCCGCGGGTCTTTGTCCGCGTACTTAATGCGCTTGAGGTTGCGGGTCGAGATGCGCTCGATGGTGTCGCGATCGAGAACCGTGTCCTTGGTGAGCAGGCGCTTGTTGGTGCGCTCGTCGTGCAGGTCGGCCTGGACCACCTTGCTGCCTAGAATGTTGTCCAACCGCTTGAGGCGCTCGTCGGTCAGAATTCGGATTTCGTCTGAAAGGTTCCGTTCGAGCTTTCCAATCTGCGCGGCCTCGATTGCTTTGGCACGTTCGTCCTTTTCTTGACCCTTACGGGAGAAGATTTTCACGTCGACGATGACGCCCTCGATACCGGGCGGGCAGTAAAGCGAAGCGTCGCGAACATCGCCGGCTTTTTCGCCGAAAATAGCGCGCAGCAACTTCTCTTCCGGCGTCAGCTGAGTCTCGCCCTTAGGCGTTACTTTGCCAACGAGAATGTCGCCTTGCTTGATGCTGGCGCCGATGCGAATCACGCCCGCTTCGTCCAGATTGCGCAGCATGGACTCGCTGACGTTGGGAATATCGCGGGTGACTTCTTCCGGCCCCAGCTTAGTGTCGCGCGATTCGAGTTCATACTCCTCGATGTGCACCGAGGTGTAATAGTCGTCTTTGACCAGTTTTTCGGAGACCAGGATTGCGTCTTCGAAGTTATATCCGCGCCACGCCATGAAAGCGACCAGCACGTTGCGGCCGAGCGCCAACTCACCGTGATCGGTGCAAGGACCGTCCGCGATGACCTGGCCTTTGGTTACGCGCTGACCTTTTATGACCACCGGTTTCTGGTTGATGCAGGTGTTCTGGTTGGAGCGCTTGAACTTCATGAGCTGGTAAATGTCGCTACCAACCTCGCGGGAAAGCTGTCCGGGATGGTGCTCGCCCTCGACCCGCACAATGATGCGTTCCGAGTCCACTGAGTCAATAATGCCGTTGCGTTTTGCCAGGATGACAGCGCCGGAATCGCGTGCTGTGACGCCTTCCATCCCCGTGCCGACGATGGGAGCTTCGGCGCGGAGTAGAGGCACAGACTGACGTTGCATGTTCGCGCCCATCAGCGCGCGGTTAGCGTCGTCGTGTTCGAGGAACGGAACCAGCGATGCCGCCACCGAAACCAACTGCTTCGGGCTGACGTCGATGTAGTCGACTTCATCGCGGCTGACTAGGACGAAGTTGCCGGCCTTGCGGGCGTTGACCAGATCGCCGACGATCCGGCCTTTATCGTCCAATTCAACGTTGGCCTGGGCGATTACGTGCCGGTCTTCTTCCCAAGCCGAAAGATAGAAGGAGAACGGCTCGATCTCGGCTGGCTTTTTGCGGCGGTCCTTAATTTCGGCGTTGATCTTCTCGATTTCGTGCTTCTCGATATGGTCGCCGACTTTGTGATCGCTGTCGCCCGCGTTGACCACGCTTACGTAGTCAACGACGCGGCCGTTTTTCACGCGTCGGTAGGGCGACTCGATGAAGCCGTAGTCGTTGATGCGGGCGTAGCAGCTCAACGACGAAATCAGTCCGATGTTCGGACCTTCCGGCGTTTCAATTGGGCAAATACGTCCGTAATGCGTGGGGTGGACGTCGCGGACTTCGAATCCGGCACGTTCGCGTGACAGACCGCCTGGCCCAAGAGCCGACAGACGCCGCTTGTGAGTGATTTCCGAAAGCGGATTGGTCTGATCCATGAACTGCGAAAGCTGCGATGACCCGAAGAATTCGCGGATGGCTGCCATTACCGGCTTGGCATTGACCAAGTCGTGCGGCATCGCCGTGGACATTTCCTGGTACACGCTCATCTTTTCCTTGATGGCGCGTTCCATGCGGACCAGGCCGATGCGGAACTGGTTTTCCATCAACTCGCCGACCGCGCGCACCCGGCGGTTGCCGAGGTGATCGATGTCATCCACCGAGCCAATGTTCTTGCGCAGCTTGAGCAGGTACCCGATCGTGCCATAGAAGTCCTGCGGCTCGAGGGTGCGGTTCTCCAGCTTTGTGGCATCCTGGTTTTCGAACAGCTTGATGTTGAACTTCAGACGGCCCACGCGCGAGAAATCGTATTTGCGGGGATCGAAGAACATCCCGTGGAACAGCGCCGTCGCCGTATCGAGCGTCGGCGGATCGCCAGGACGAAGCTTGCGATAGATTTCGATCAGCGCTTCCTGCGGCGTCTTGACTGAGTCACGCTTCAGGGTCTGGCTGATGACCGTGCCGACATCGTCGCGTTCGGGGAAGAACAGGCTGAGCTCGACGACTCCGGAATCGAGGATCTTGGCCAGTTTGTCGGCGGTAAGCTCCGAATTGGCTTCCAGCAGGACTTCGCCAGTCGTCGTATCAACCACGTCGGCGGCGACCCATGCGCCTTCGAGGTCGGAGATATCGACTTCAATTTCGCTGATCTTCGCCTTTTGAATTTCCTTCAGGGTCGCGGCATTCAGTTTGCGTCCGGAGTGCGCGATCTCTTCGCCAGATCTGTTCTTGATGCTGTGCGCGAGCTTCATGCCCAACAGGTTGGTGGGCTTTTCGCTGGCTGGATCGAGCGTCCAGAAAAGCTTTTTATCGCGAATGACCAGGCGATCCACGGTGTAGAAGGTTCGCAGAATGTCTTCGCCGGAACGCAACCCGAGGGCGCGCAGGAAAATCGTTCCCAGGAATTTACGCTTGCGATCGATGCGGACGTAGAGCACGTTCTTCTGGTCGTATTCGAACTCAACCCATGATCCGCGGTACGGAATAATCTTTCCGAGGAAATAAGTGCGATTGTTCGCCGTCTCGAAGAAGACGCCGGGCGACCGGTGCAACTGGCTGACGATTACGCGCTCGGTGCCATTGATGATGAACGTACCGTTCTGCGTCATCAGCGGAACGTCGCCGAAGAAAACTTCCTGCTCCTTGATGTCGCGAATGGAGCGATTGCCGGTCTCCGCGTCTTTGTCGAAGATGGTGAGGCGCATGGTGACCTTGAGCGGGGCCGAATAGGTCATGCCGCGCTCTTCGCATTCGCTCACGTCATATTTCAACTGCAGGCCAACTGGGTCGCCGCACTTGTTGCAGAAGTCCGGTGTGTTGGCGTTGTACGTGCCGCACTTGCCGCAGAGCACGTCGCCGGGATGAAACGGATCCGTAACGATAGTGTTGCCGCAGTTCTTACAAGTGGAGCGCAGGTGATGCAGGCCCTTCAAGTGGCCGCACTTGCACTCCCAGTTGCCGATCGCGTAGTCGACGAACTCGAGTTGCGAGACGTTGCGGAAATCCGTGATCGGAAACACCGACTGGAAAACTGCCTGCAAGCCGCCGTCGTCGCGCTCGCTGGGCAAACGATCCATTTGCAGGAATCGGTCGTAGGAACGCTTCTGCACTTCGATCAGGTTCGGAATCTGGATGGTTGCTGGAATCTTGGAAAAATCAAAACGGGTACGGAATCCATTGCTCTTTGACATTCGGATACTCCCAAACTTTCATGCGCAGCGATTGGGCTGCGACAAAAACGCGATATGAGGGCGGCGTCAGCCGCGCCGGGGTGCTCTTTTAAGAACCAATAAAATGGCAAAGACAGGTATGCACCTGCAGGGACATGACTCCCCGGAGGCGCCGTTTGCAGCGCTTAGCCTCTGTTGAAATGTGTCGTTTCCGCGCCAGTATCTAAAGGCCTGTTCCTGTTTCGCCCTGCCCGCAAAACAGTCTGCCAACTCGTGTCAGCGACCACGCCCCCGCTTCCTGGGCTCGTTACCACGGATGGTCGCAGTCACTCTATGAAGCAGGAAGCGGTGTTATTGATATAGATGATAGCACCGTTCCAAAAGCTTCACCAGAGACAATAATAGATGCCGGACTTTGCGTCCGGTTGGACGGGCGAGACGCCCGTCCTCCATCGCTCAAACTTTACTTAACCTCGACGGTGGCTCCTGCGTCGGTGAATTTCTTTCTGATGGTTTCCGCCTCTTCCTTGGTCACGCCGCCTTTGATCTCTTTCGGGGCGCCGTCGACCAGATCCTTGGCTTCTTTCAAGCCCAGGCTGGTCACTTCGCGGACCGCCTTGATTACATTGATCTTATTGGCGCCCACTTCTTTCAGGACGACGCTGAATTCGGTCTTCTCCTCCGCCGGAGCCGCGCCCGCTGCTGCTCCGCCACCGCCAGCCATCATCACCGGGGCCGCGGCTGCCGCCGAGACGCCGAGCTTTTCTTCGAGCCGTTTTACCAGGGCCGCTGCGTCGAGCAGCGACAGTCCGACTATTTGTTCTTCTAACTGCTGCAGATCCGCCATGTCATTTCTCCAAATTTCTCTGTAAAGACGTAGCTTGCTACGCCTTTACGAGTATCAATTGTTGAATTTCCTTATCCGCAATCAAAGTTTCCAGTGCGACCAGGCTTCAAAACCACCGCGCCAGACACGCAGCGGGACCGAAACCGCGCAACCCTCGACTACGGATAACTAAATCCTTTTCGGACGGCTTTCGCCACCCCGAAACTTGTAGCGCCCGGCGTCTCGCCGGCTTTGTCGCCTAAACTCCAGCTGGCGCGTTATTGGCAAACTTCTGCTTCTCCACGCCCTGGTTGATCACCACCGCGATGTCGCGGCCCACGGCATTCATCACCGTCACCAGCCGCTGCGCCGGCGCGTTCATCAAGAACAGAAGCTTGGAGTAGATCTCTTCTTTCGACGGCATGGTGGCCAGCGCCTGGATCTGATTGATCGAGATCACACGGCCTTCGACCACTCCTGACTTGAAACTGAACTCGGGATTGTCTTTGGCGTATTTGGACAGAGCCTTGGCCAACGCCACCGGATCGCCCGACGTGTAAGCAATCGAAGTCACGCCTGAAAGGTTTTTCAGAGCTTCCTCGAGCTTGGTGCCCTTGGCTGCACGTTCGGCCAAGGTATTCTTCACCACCAGATACTTTGCGCCGGAGGATCGCAACGTCTTGCGCAGCTCGTAGTCCTGGGCCACGGTGAGCTTGCTGTACGTGGTCACGATTAAGCTGGAGACGTTCTGCAGTTCTTTGCCCAGTTTCTCAACCTGCTCGGTTTTCTTTACTCTGGTAACAGCCATGTTCTATTCCTTTTAATGCCTGTGTGGTGACGGGCCGATTCGCCCGTCCGTGCCGTGCGCAGTTCAGTTAGGCCTTCGCGGCAGCTTCCACCGCGCTGGTGTCAATCGAAATTCCGGGGCCCATGCTGGAGCTGAGGTAGCAGCCCTTGACGTATTTTCCCTTAGCCACAGTCGGCTTCGCCTTCACCACGCTGGTAATCACGGTTGTGGCGTTGTCCACCAACTTCTCAGGTGTAAAGGAAATCTTGCCAACTGGCACGTGGACCAGCGCCGTCTTATCAGTGCGGAACTCCACTTTACCAGCTTTGACTTCCTGCACGGCTTTGCCGACATCAAACGTGACGGTGCCAGTTTTCGGATTGGGCATCAGACCCTTGGGGCCAAGAACTTTGCCCAGCCGTCCAACGGATTTCATGACGTCCGGCGTAGCGATCAGCGCATCGAAGTCGGTCCAATTTTCTTTATTGATCTTTTCGACCATCTCTTCGCCGCCGACGAAATCAGCACCTGCCGCTTCGGCTTCCTTTATCTTGTCGCCGCTGGCGATGACGAGCACCCGCTTCGACTTTCCCAGACCATGAGGCAGCACGACTGTCCCGCGCACCATCTGGTCGGCGTGCTTGGGATCGACTCCGAGACGCATGGTGATCTCCACCGTCTCGTCAAACTTGGCGTATTTGACTTTTTGCAGCAGCGTGACCGCGTCTTTCATCAAATAGGGACGTTTCTCTACTGCCTGCCGCGCTTTGGTAATGTTCTTTCCCGATTTTTTCATTCGCTTCTCCGTCTCCCACCGCTGAACGCTGTTCCGATCAGCCGTAGTAAAGTCGACCTGTATTGCAAAGCAAAAGTATTGAGCTACTCACCAACAACTGCGCCATTCACTTCGACTTTCGGGCACCAGCGGCAGAAGTGAATCTCGCTTGGTGCGAGCCGATCGCCGACATTCAGCCGATACCAGTGATGCCAGCCGCACCAGCAGAGCAAACTCATGATCCAATTCGACTCGTGCGCCCGGTGCGGCGACAACTTCGGCCCCATACGTCGTTGGGCACCGAAGCGCCCAATCCCGCGTTCACCTGATGCTGCATGGCCCGATGCTTCTCACCCCACTACTTCAATGCCCATAGACCGCGCCGTTCCGCGAATGCTCTTGATCGCGGTCTCTACCGAAGCCGCATTCAAGTCCGGCATCTTCTGTTTCGCGATGTCTTCCACCTGCCGGAGCGTGACCTTGCCTACTTTATCTTTGTTCGGCGTGCCGGACCCCTTCGCAATTCCCGCAGCCCGCTTCAGAAGAATCGAAGCCGGCGGCGTCTTGGTAATAAAGGTGAAAGTGCGGTCGCTGTAAACCGTCACTACCACCGGGATGATGAGTCCCTCCAGTTCCTTCGCGCTAGTGCGCGCATTGAACTGCTTGCAGAACTCCATGATGTTGATCTGCGCCTGGCCCAGAGCCGGACCTACCGGGGGCGCGGGCGTAGCCTTGCCTGCCGCAATCTGAAGCTTTACCGAACCTGTCGCCTTTTTTGCCATAGTCTCTCTTCGAGCGAGCGCCAAAGCCCGCCTTTATTTCTTACGAATGCCGCCGCACGTCCTTCACAGCAGTCAGTGCCAACCCGGCTGTCGGAATCAGCTTCTTACTGACGGGATCAACCGTGACTCCAAGATTCTCCAAGGTGTGAGAACCGAGAACTTCCATGTCACCTTTTTCGGCAACCACTACATTGTCACCGCCAGTGAAACCATCAGCGGCTACGAACACCGGGGCCAACTCGCGCTCGATCATGTGACCCTCAATCGTACGGAACTGCATTCGGCGAACCGCACGCACTCCTAAACCCTCAAGGCGCGACCGCAAAACCCAGCTGTAGGCTGCCGCTGTGTCCACGATTACCTCAAGCTCCTCGACACGCGAAGAAGTCGCCGGGTTCCAAACGCGCAGCTTGGTGGTGAATGTACCCATGACTCAGATGCCTACGCCACCTTCTCCACTTGGTTGAACTCCAGTTCCACCGGCGTGGAGCGCCCGAAGATCGTGACCATGACTTTCAGCGTCTCCCGGTCTTCGTTGACTTCATCCACAATGCCGGTGAAGCTGGCAAATGGGCCCTCGGTGATTCGCACCGATTCGTTCTTTTCGAACTTGACCTTGAGCTTGGGCTTGTCTCTCGACTCACCCACGCGGTACACAATGTGCTGCACTTCTTCTTCGGAAAGCGGCGTGGGCTGCTGTCCTGTGCCGACAAACCCGGTCACGCGGGGCGTGGACTTCACCACATGCCACACGTGATCGTCCATATCCATTTCGACCAGCACGTAGCCGGGATAGAACATGCGCTCGCTGGTGTACTTCTTGCCGCCGCGCACTTCGGTGACCGACTCGGTAGGAATGAGCACTTTGCCAATTCTTTCCTGCAGTCCGAATGCCTGGATGCGCGACTCCAGCGACTCTTTCACCTTGCGCTCGAATCCCGAATAGGAGTGGATGATGTACCACTTCATGTTGGGATTGCGTGGAGCCTCAGGAGCCGAAGTACCGTCAGCGTTCGCTGGCAGTTGGGCTTCTGCGGCGCTGGCTGCGGTTTCGTTTTTTTCGTCCTGCATAGCGTGCTGTAAGATTTCAGCTTCCTTCCTTGGCATCAACGATGGGTCAAATACTTGAACAGGTAGTTGATGCCGTTGCCGATAGTGTTATCCACGATCCAGAAGTACACCCCGAACAAAGCAACCGTGACAATGACCACGGTAGTCGTGGCCCGCACGTCCTTGAACGAAGGTGCGGTGACCTTCTTCATTTCGGAGCGTACATCGTTATAGAAGGTCTTGACCCGCTCGGGCCAAGACTTCAGCCGGCCTCCAAAGCTATTGTCGTCCGCGGCGGCTGCAATTGATTTTGACATTCTCTTTGTCTCGACTCCCATCACTCCACCCCAAGTTCCGTTCTCATACTGCGATCTCTGGCAGGGGCGGAGGGATTCGAACCCCCAAGTTCGGTTTTGGAGACCGACAGTTTAACCGTTGAGCTTACGCCCCTAGATTTATTGAGTCATTGAATCATCGACTCAATGACTTATTTTACTTCCTTGTGCGGCGTATGCTTCCGGCAACGGCTGCAGAATTTCTTCATCTCCAGCCGGTCCGGAGTAGTCTTCCGGTTCTTGGTGGTTGAATAGTTCCGCTCTTTGCAGTCACCGCATTGCAACGTAATAATTTCTCGGGGCATGAAACAGCTCCTAGCTTCTGGCTCTTAGTCCGTCATCCTGAAGGCGACGTTTTTTGTCGCCGAAGGATCTATGCATCCTGCCTGCCTGGCCGACGACCAACGACGAAAAACCAACGACGTCTTCCTACTGCACAATCTCGCTGATCGTTCCGGCGCCCACGGTGTGGCCGCCTTCGCGGATGGCGAAGCGCAAACCTTTTTCCATTGCCACCGGCGTGATCAGCTCAATTACCAGGCTGACGTTATCTCCTGGCATCACCATTTCGGTCGCCGCCGGCAACTCCGCGACGCCCGTCACGTCCGTGGTACGCAGATAAAACTGCGGACGGTATCCCTTGAAAAACGGCGTGTGCCGTCCACCTTCTTCTTTGGTCAGAATGTATACTTCCGCCTTGAACTTGGTGTGCGGCGTGATCGACGCCGGCTTCGCCAGCACCATGCCGCGCTCGACATCGTCCTTGCCAATGCCGCGTAGCAACAGGCCCGCGTTGTCTCCCGCCAAGCCCTCGTCCAACTGCTTCTTGAACATTTCGACGCCGGTCACCACCGTCTTCCGCGTGTCGCGGAAGCCCACAATTTCCACTTCCTCGCCCACTTTCACCTTGCCGCGCTCGATGCGTCCCGTCACCACCGTGCCTCGTCCCGAGATCGAGAAAATATCTTCAATCGGCATCAGGAAAGGCTTATCCAGTTCGCGCGCCGGCTGCGGAATGCTCTTGTCCACCGCCTCCATCAGCGCGTCCACTTGCTTCTCCCACTTCGCTTCGC